>Ga0076930_100293_pt1 | contig 57938 bp, 54 predicted proteins | sample HotLakConsoUCCRE_FD_71149 | JGI IMG/M metagenome (GOLD analysis project Ga0076930, IMG submission 71149) | Hypersaline microbial mat communities from Hot Lake, Washington, USA - Hot Lake Consortium UCC-RE (version 3) (version 3) ...
CGACACTACTTCGAGGCTGCAGGATATGACCCGGATTAAGTCGAATCTGCTCTAGCCAAAGGCCGGGCGCGAAGCCCGGCCTTTTTCGTTTCGTCTGGGCAGCGGCTGCTACCTGACCTGGCTCTTCACGAAATCCCGCACGATCGCCACCACGCCACGCGACAGTACCTTGTCCATCGCGTCTACGAAGCGGTCGACATGTTCACGCTGGCAGATCAGCGGCGGCTCGAGCCGGATGACGTTGCGGTTGTATTCGGTGAAGGCGACCAGCACGTCGTGGTCACGCAGCAGTTCGGCGCCGACGAAGCCCGAGAGCGAGCCCTTCAGCTTGTCGTCCAGCATGCCGACCATCGGCCTGAGCACGGCCGGGAGCGTGCGGCTGAAATCCTGGAACTCCAGGCCGACCATGAAGCCCTGTCCGCGCACGTCCTTGATGATGCTCGGATGCTTGGCCTTCAACCCTTCGAGCTTCTCGATCAGATAGGCGCCGGTGGCGGCCGCGTTCTCCATGAGCTGTTCGTCATAAAGCACGTTGAGCGCCTCGATGGCGGTGATCGACGCCTCGCCCATGCCGCCGAACGTCGCCTGGGCGTGGATCATGGCGGTCTTGGGGTTGCCATAGGCCTTCATGTAGACCGACGAACGCGCGATCATCGCGCCGACGGCCGCCTTGCCGCCGCCGAGCGACTTGGCAAGCGCCGTGACGTCGGGCACCACGCCGTACTGCTCGAAGGCGTAGAAATGGCCGGTGCGCCCGAGGCCGCACTGCACCTCGTCGGCGACCCACAACACGCCGAAGCGGTCGCAGAGTTCGCGCAGCTTCTGCCAGTATTCGGCCGGCGCGGATACGATGCCGCCGCCACCCTGGATGGTCTCCAGCACGATGACGCCGATTTCGGGATCGGAGCGGAAGGCGTTCTCGACCGCCTCGATGTCGGCGAAGGGCACGCGCACCGTGTTGTCGACCAGCTGGAACTCGCCGCGATAGAGCGGGCCGTCGGTGATCGACAGCACGCCCTTGGTCTTTCCGTGGAAGGAGTTTTCGGCATAGACGATCTTCGGCCGCTTGGGCCCTGCGGCGCGTTCGGCGACCTTGATGGCCGCTTCCATGGCTTCGGAGCCCGACGAGCCGAGGAACACCATGTCGAGATCTCCCGGCGAGCACTGCGCCAGATTGTAGGCCAGCGCCGACGCATATTGCGACATGAAGGCGATGGCGATCTCGTGGCGGTTCTCGTCTTGGAAGCGCTTGCGCGCCTCGACGATGCGCGGATGGTTGTGGCCGAAGGCCAGCGAGCCGAAGCCGCCGAAGAAGTCGAGGATCTTGCGGCCGTTCTGGTCGGTGTAAAACATGCCTTCGGCACTCTCGACCTTCATCTTGTGAAAGCCGAGCAGCTTCATGAAGTGCAGCTGGCCGGGATTGATGTGGCCCTTGAAAAGGTCGGTCATGCGGGCAACGTCCATCGCCTTGGCATCCTCGACGCTCAGCAGATCGGGCTTCGGCGCGGCCGGCACGAGCGCAGGGGCTTCCACCTCGATGCGCGCCGTAGTCGTCTCTCGTCTCATGGTCACGTTCATGTCGTTCTCCTATTCGGCGGGCACATGGGAGGGGGCGGCAATTGCCTTGCCGTCCCTGTTCTGTCGGTATTCGCGGTAGGCGGCGATCAGCATGTCCTCGTCGCGGTACTGGGGAACCCACCCCAGTTCGCGCTCGCCCTTGGAGACGTCGAGCACGCACATCTCGTCGGCGATCAGATACTGCTCGGGGTCCATGATCGGCATGTTGAGGAAATCGAGGAGGTCGAGCGTGCGCTTGACCGCCCAGCCGGGCGTCGGCACCAGGATCGATCTCGAACCCGCGTGGGCGATCAGATCGCCCAGCAGCTTGCGGACCGGCGGCGGGTTGAGCGAGCCTAGATTGTAGGCCTCGTTCGGCACGCCGGCCTTCCAGGCGGCGCGCGCTGCCGCCGCGCAGTCGAAGACCGAGACGAACTGATAGGGGTTCTTGCCCGACCCGATCATCGGCACGGGCAGGTTCATGTCGATCAGCTTGAACAGCTTCGCCAGGATGCCCAGTCGGCCGGGGCCGATGATGAGGCGCGGGCGGAAGAGCGAGATGTTCATGCCGCGCTGGCGCCACTCGGCCGCCAGTTCCTCGGTCTTGAGCTTGGACAGGCCATATTCGCCGAGCGGGTTGACCGGGTGGTCCTCGGTCATCGGATAGGTGACCGTGTGGCCGTAGATCATGTCGGTCGTGTAGTGCACCAGATTGGATGCACCGGCCCGGTCCATGGCGAGGATGATGTTTTCCGTGCCGTGGAAATTCACGGGGAAGAAGAAATCGTGGCGCTTGGCCCGCACCTGGATCGGTGACAGCATCTTGGCCGACAGATTGTAGACCATGTCGTCGGCCCTGATGCCGACGGCCTCCACGGCCGCGGGATCGGTCACGTCGCAGGCGACGAAACGCGCCTTGGCGTAGTGGCGGTAGTCGCCCTTGTGAATGTCGGCAACGACGACGTCCTGGCCATCGTCGAGGAGCAGGGGCACGAGGTGACGGCCGACAAAGCCGTCACCACCAAAGATGATGTGTCTCATTTCGCGATCTCGCTGGTCTGGATGGAAGCGGGGGTTTCGGTGAGGACGTCGCGCGACAGGCCGCTGCCGCTCTGTGCGATCAGCACGGTGCCGACGCAGATGAAGGCAACGCCGGCCATGCGCCAGGCGTTGATGTCCTCGCGGAAGACGAAATAGGCGAAGACGAGCACCGCCACATAGGCGAGGCTGAGGAACGGATAGGCGAAGGAGAGCTCCACCTTCGACAGCACGTAGAGGTGCGACGCCATCGAGATGACGAAGGTGAAGAGCCCCGCGAATATCCACGGGCTGAAGACGATCTGCAGGATCTTGACGATCGGGTTGACGCCGGCAAACGACAGCGGCCCGAGCGTCATCATGCCGTGCTTCAGCATCAGCTGGGCGGCGGCGTTGGTCGCCACCGTGAAGAGGATGAAGACGATGTATTTCATCGAGTAAACTCCATGGCGGCTATTCCGCCGCCTGCAAATTGTGGATACCGGGCCGCAGGCGCATGGCCGTGCGGCGCCAGAAATCGGTCATGAAAGCGGGATCGCGCAGCGCCTCCAGCTCCGCCCAGCGCGGATAGGAGGCCGCGAAGGTTTCGAGCGGCATGCGGGCGTCCTTGTAGGCGTTGACGCCGCCGCCCGCCTCGAGCGTGATCTTGTCGAGCGTGTCGAGCAGCGCCAGTGTCGGCTCGCCTGCATTGGGGAAATCGAGGGTCAGCGTGTAGCCCGGCCGCGGGAAGGACAGGAGGCCCGGCGAGGCGATCTGGCCGAAACGCTTGAGCACGGTCAGGAACGAGCCGTGGCCCGATCGGGTGGCCGCTGCCAGCAGTGCCGGCACGGCTTCGCGCGCCGTGTCGAAGGGTATGATGCTCTGGTGCTGCAGAAGCCCTTTTGGACCGTAGAGCCGGTTCCAGTCGGCGACACCGTCGAGTGGAAAGAAGAAGCCCTGGTAGCCGCTCCGGCGCGGCGCCGATGCGCGGCCCTTGGCGTGGAAATAGGCCATGTTGAAGAGCCGCAGGAAGGGCCGGGACAAGAGGTTCACCGGCGGCTGGAACGGCACGCCGAGCCGCGAGCCCGACGCTTTCGTCTCGCCGCCTTCTTCGGCATGGTTCCCGGTAATCAGCAGCCCGCGCCCGCCGGCCAGCTGGTCGATCCAGGCCACCGCATATTCGTTCTGCGCGTCGGCTTCTTCGGCGCGGTCGAAATAGCCGTCGATCGTGTCGAAGCGTTCGATCCTCTCGATCACGTCCGCCGAGCCCACCTTCATCAGCCGGATGGTCGCCGTCAGGATGAGACCGGTCAGGCCGAGTCCGCCAATGGTGCCCGAATACAGGCGGCGATTGGCGTCCTGGCTGCAATTGCTGACCGCGCCGTCCGAGCGCAGCAGGGTGAAGGCTGCGACATGACACCCGAAACTGCCGCGCCTGTGGTGGTTCTTGCCGTGAATGTCGTTGGCGATCGCGCCGCCCAGCGTCACGAAGCGCGTGCCGGGCACGACGGCGGGGAACCAGCCATGCGGCACGACGTGGTCGATGATATCGGACAGAAGCACGCCGGCTTCCGCCTTGAGCACGCCGGTGGCGGGATCGAAGTCGAGGATGCGGTTCATGCTGCGCATGTCGACCAGCGTGCCGGTCTGGTTGTGGCAGCTGTCGCCGTAGGAGCGCCCATTGCCGAAGGCGGCCAGCGATTTGTCGCCGGCTTCGCCCGTCCGCAACCGTGCGATCGCCTCGGCCGCCGGGATCGCCCGACCGGTCGGCGGCACGACCCGCCCGAAGCTCTGATAGATCGCGCCCATCGTCAGAACCCCGAGCCGATGAGCAGCAGCGCGCCGAAGCCGGCCACCAGCTGGCTGCGCCAGTCGCGGATGATGAAGACGATCGGATCGTCATGCATCTCGTCGCGCCGGGCCAGGATCCACACGCGCATGGTGATGTAGAGGATGATCGGCGCCAGCGGCCAGATCAGCCAGGGCCGCGTGTATTCCTCCGACAGGGTGGCCGTGTCGATGAACAAAGCGAGCACGAGCGCGGAGGTGAAGGCCGCCGCCATGCCGGCCATGCCGATCATCTCCTGGTCCTCGGCCCGGTAGCCGCGCCCGGCGATGCGCTCGCCCGCAGGCAGTTCGGTGCCGCGCAGCTCGACGTAGCGCTTCACCAGGGCAAGCGAGAGGAAGAAGAAGATCGAGAAGGCCAGCAGCCAGAACGACCATTCCGAATCCGTCGCCACGCCGCCAGCCAGGATGCGCATGGCATAGAGCCCGGCAAGCGTCAGGACGTCGATCAGCAGCATGCGCTTCAGCGACAACGAATAAGCCGTCGTGGCGATCAAATAGCCCACCAGCACCAGCATGAAGAGCGGCGGCAGGAACAGCGCCACGCCAAAGCTGACGGCCAGCAGCACGACCATCGCGCCGAGCCCGAAGGGGATCGACAGGGCGCCGCTGGCAAAGGGGCGGTTGCGCTTGGTCGGGTGGCGCCGGTCGAGCGCCAGGTCCATGAAGTCATTTAGAATGTAGATGGCGGAGGCCGCTGCGCTGAAGGAGACGAAGGCCAACAGGAAGGCCAGGATCGCGCTGCCGTCCAGATACTGGTGCGACAGGATCAGCGGCACCGCAATCAGGCTGTTCTTCAGCCACTGATGCACGCGCAGCATTTTCAGCAGTGTCCTGGCCGTCGGCTTCTGCGCCTCGATCAGGTCGGCGCCGTGCTCGCGCTGCCATCGCGACGCGTGGCGATCCGGGGCCACGACGATCGAGGCCCGCGCGGCATCGAAGACGACAAGGTCGGCCTTGGAATTGCCCGCATAGTCGAAGCCGCCATCGCCATAGGCAGCGTTCAGCGCATCGCGTTTGCGGACGGCGGAAAGGTTGGTGCCGGGATCGGTGCACATGACGGCGTCGAAGATGCCGAGATGACGCGCCACGGCCTCGGCGAAGAGGCGCGGCGTGGCTGTCGCGAGGATCAGCTTGCGGCCCCTGGCCTTCTCACCCTCCAGGCGCTCCAGCACGTCGGCTCGATAGGGAAGCGCCGTGGCGTCGAACTCGACTCTCTGGGCGATCTCGCATTTGAGCCTGGCCTTGCCGCCCAGCAGCCAGAAGGGCAGCAGGAAGAGGCAATGCGGCTTCTGGCGCAAGAGCAGGAACAGCCCCTCCCAGAGAAGGTCCGTCGCGATCAGTGTTCCGTCGAGGTCCACCGCCAGAGGGATGGATTCAGCCTCGGTTCTTGCATCCATGAGATCGCCGCTCGCTTGTTTCTGTCACTTTGACATGACGCGGCGACATTGAGGCTCAATATTTCAAGTAACGTTAAGACGGGCGGACGCCGTTCCGAGTTATGCCGGAATAGTTAATAGATGGAATTTTAATCAAATTCTATCGTCACCGCGCGGTCATCGGCAGGAAGAGGACAATCGCAGGGAACAGGATGATCAGCCCGATGCGCACGATATCGGCTATGACGAAGGGGATGATCCCGCGATAGATCGCCCCGATGCTCACATTGCCGATGACCGTTCGGATCACGAAGAGGTTGAGCCCGACCGGTGGCGTGATGAGCGAGAGTTCGGTCAGCATCACCGCGAAGATGCCGAACCAGATCGGATCGAAACCGAGGCTGGTCACGATCGGGAAAAAGATCGGGATGGTCAGCAGGATCATCGACAGGCTTTCCATGAACATGCCGAGGATCAGATAGATCACGAAGATCAGGAGGATGACCGACATGGGCGACAGGCCCATGGACAGGATCAGGTCCGACAGTGCCTGCGGCAGGCCGATGAGATTGATGAAGTTGGAAAACACCAGCGCGCCAATCAGCACCAGGAAAAGGCTGGCGGTGGTGGTCACGGTCTCGACCAGCGCCTCGACGAAGACGCCGAAGCTCAGGCTGCGGCGCCACAGCGCGAAGATCAGCGCGCCGGCCGCACCCATTCCGCCCGCCTCCGTCGGCGTGAAGGCACCGACATAAAGCCCGCCGATGATGAGGACGAAGAGCAGCAGGATGGGCCCGACCGTGCGGAAATAGCTCAGCCTTTCGAGCCAGCCGATACGTGGCGCGGCGGGGGCCGATGCCGGGTCGATACGCGCCATGACCCAGATCGCCGCGAGATAGAGCAGGATGGCGACGATGCCGGGGATGATGCCCGCGATGAAGAGCTGGCCGATATCCGTGCCGGTCGAGATGCCGTAAAGGACCAGGATCACCGAGGGCGGAATGAGGATGCCGAGCGTGCCGCCGGCCGCCACCGTAGCCGCGGCCAGTCCGTCGGAATAACCGTAACGCCGCATCTCGGGCACCGCGACCTTGGCCATGGTGGCGGCGGTCGCGATGGAAGAGCCCGACAGCGCCGAAAACCCGCCGCAGGCCAGGATGGTTGCGTAGGCGAGGCCGCCGCGCCGGTGGCCGATAAAGCCGTGGCAGAGCCGGTAGAGGTCCTGCGACATGTGCGCCTTGGTCACCAGCACGCCCATCAGGATGAACATCGGGATGACCGACAGCTCGTAGGACATGGTGGCGCTGAAAGGCAGCTGCCCGATCATGCCCATGGCCGTCCGGTCGGAAATGGCCAGCCAGATGCCGGAAAGGCCGACGATCAGCATGGCGAAGGCGATCGGCATGCCGACCATCATCAGCCCGAAGACGGCCGCGAAGGCGAGGCCGGAGGCTTCCCAGACACCCATTTGTCAGCTTATCCCGAGTTGCGGTGGGGGTGCGCGCTTGAGCCCCTCGAGGGCGCAGATGGCAAAGGCGATGGCGGCCACCACGAGCAGGACCGACATGGACTGGGCGATGGCGCCGCGCGGAATGCGCAGTTCCATCGTGACCTCGCCATAACGCAGGATGCGTTCGCCATAGACCCACATGCGCCAGGCGATGAAGGCGCAGATGGCCGTGCCCAGAAGTTCGGTGGCGAAGGTTGCCCAGCGCCGCACCGGTTCGGCGAAACGGTCGAACAGAATCGTGACGCGGATGTTGCCGCTCTGCCTGACCATCATCGGCAGGGCGAAGAAGACGAGGAGACCCATCGTGATCTCGATGACCTCGAAAGCCCCCCGTGGGGGGCTTCGGAAGACGTAACGCATGACCACATTGGTGAAGATGGTCAGCATCATCACGGTCGCCATGGCCGCCGAGATCCAGACCAGAAGCCTGGCGAACCGGTCGAACCACCGCACCATCAATTGTCCAAGACCGGACATAAACCGCTCATTCGTTAGGAGCGGCGGGGCGCGCAAGGGCGCCCCGCGCAAGGGGTTCAGGATCGCGTTGAGGCGGACCCTACTGGTTGGGAACGTTCACGACCTTCGCGGCGTCGTAGTACTCGACCATCGCACGAGCATATTCGATGATCGCCTCGCCGTCGAAGCCGCGCGAATCGGCCTCGGCCAGCCACTCCGTCTCCAGTTCGGCCAGGCGCTCCCTGGCGATCGCAATCTCTTCGTCCGACAGGGTGATGAATTCGACGCCCTGCTCCCGCAGCTTCTCCTCGCCAAGGCTGTCGCCATTGGTCCAGGCCCAGCCGGCCAGGAGTGCTATGGCCATGCCGCTGTGCTTTTCGACCGCCGCCTTGTGCTCGTCGGAGAGCCCGTTCCAGCTGTCCTCGTTGAACGCCACCCAGAAGGTATCAGTATAAAGGCCGCCGGGGATCTGGGTGATCGAGGTGATGACAGGGGTGATGCCGAAGAAGTCGATCGATTCGGACGGGAAGGTGATGCCGTCAGCCACGCCGCGCGACATTGCCGTCTGTGCCTCGGTCGGGGGCAGCTGGACCGGGGTGGCGCCGAGCTGGCTCATGATGCGCCCGGTCACGTTGCCGCCCACGCGGATGGTCTTGCCCTCGAGGTCGGCGATCGTCTCGACCCGTCCGTTGGCCATGTTGACGTTGGGATTGGAATGCGTGAAGAGCCCCACGACATGGGCGCCTTCATGCTCGCCATATTCTCCGCCCCAACGCTCATAGGCAGCCCAGGATGCCGCGGAACCCGCCCAAGGATCGGGCGACATGAAGGGCAGGTCCATGACCTGGGTCAGGGTGAAGCGACCCGGATTGTGACCGCTGACGCCGAAGCCGACGTCGAAGGCCTGGTCGAGCAGCAGGTCGAACTGCGCCGGCGGCGGTCCGAGCGGAGAGGTCATGATCTCGAAGCTCAACGTGCCGTTGGTCTCGGCCTCGATTGCTTCGGCCCATGGCTTGATGATGCCAGAGATGATCAGATGATGCGTCGGCAGCCAGTTGCCGACGCGAAGAACCACGTCTTCAGCCTTGGCGGTGGTGATGGCTGTCAGCGACATCGCGGCGCCCAGCGCCGTCGCCGCGGCGAGTTTTCCAAAATGCTTCATGTCATGCTCCCATTCGTGTTGCCGGTCGTTCCCAAAGGTCGTTCTTGTGGCGCGGCCTCTTAAAGGGGTTTTGGCGCCGTCAGCTTGTAGATCTCCAACGCCTCGGCCTCGTTGCCGCCTCGCGACGTCAGCAGTCGGAACTGCTCGGCAGCAAGAGCGGTGAAGGGGATTGGCGAAGCCACAGCTTGCGCCAGCGCCCGCACGGAGTCGAGGTCTTTCAGCATGGTATAGGCGTGGCCGAGCGGCGGATCGTGAATGGCCTTGACCATGCGCGGCACGAAGAGCTGCAGCGGCTTGGAATCGGCAAAGCCGCCGGCCAGCGCTTCCGGGAGCCGCTCGGCGTCGACGCCGGCATTGGTGGCCAGCCGCGTGGCTTCCGCCAGCACCGCCATGGTGCAGCCGACGATGACCTGGTTGCACAGCTTCGTCGTCTGGCCGGCGCCGCTCGGACCCATGAGGGTGAACCGCGCCGCCATTTCCAGCACCACCGGCTTGACCCGTTCGAAGGCCTCTTCCGGCCCGCCTGCCATGATCGCGAGCGAGCCTTCCTGGGCTCCCGGCACACCGCCCGAGACCGGCGCGTCGATCCAGATCATGCCGGTTTCGGCCTCGAGACGCTTCGCCATTTCGCGTGTCGCATCGGGTGCGATCGAGGAGAAATCGACCAGGATGGAGCCCCTGCGCGCGCCGCTGGCAATGCCGTTCTCGCCGAACACGGCGGCTTCCATCGCCTTCGTGTCGGTCAGGCAGGCAAAGACGATGTCGGAAGCCGAAGCGACGCCCGCGGCACTTTCCGCAAGCCTGGCGCCATCGGCCACCAGCGGCTCGGCCTTGGCCAGGGTGCGATTCCAGACGGTCAGTTCATATCCGGCCTTGAGCAGGCGGCGCGACATGGGCATGCCCATCAGGCCCGTTCCGACGAATCCGACCGGTGGCCTGGTCCCGCTCACGTGCGCCTTCCTTCCGGCCATTGTGCATTGCCGGCATGGGTCACGGCACCCTCGTGGGCCTGACCGACGGTCGCGGCATATTTCGCCAGAAGCCCGGCCTTGTGGATTGTCTCGGGCGCCCGCCAGGCCTTGCGGCGGGTTTCGATCTCGTCTTCGGGGACATCGAGCGTGATGGTCGCGGCGTTGGCGTCGATGTGGATCGTGTCGCCTTCCTTGACCAGCGCAAGCGGCCCGCCGATGGCAGCCTCCGGCGAGGCATAGCCGATGCACATGCCGCGCGTTGCGCCGGAAAAGCGGCCATCGGTCAGAAGCGCGACCTTCTCGCCCATCTGGTGGCCGTAGATGAGAGCGGTCAGGCCCAGCATCTCGCGCATGCCCGGACCGCCGCGCGGTCCCTCGTTGCGCACGATGAGCACGTCGCCCTCTTCATAGGCGCGGGCGTTGACGGCCTTCACCGCCTCGTCCTCGCTCTCGAAGACACGCGCCTTGCCGCTGAAGGTCAGCTGCTTCATGCCGGCGACCTTCAGGAGCGATCCGTCGGGGCAGAGATTGCCTTTCAGCACCACCACGCCGCCGGTCTTCATGATGGCGTTGGAGACGGGTCGCACCACCTCGCCGTCGGGGGCGGGCGCATGCTCCACTTCCTCGGCCAGCGTGCGGCCGGTCACCGTAAGCGTGTCGCCATGCATGAAGCCACCGGCGATCAGTTCCTTGATGAAGACATGCGTGCCGCCGATCTCGTAGACATCCTTGGCGTGATACTGGCCGCCCGGCCTCAAGTTGCCGATGAAGGGCGTGCGCTGCAGGACCTCGGCGACATCCTCCATGGTGAAGCGGATACCCGCCTCGTGCGCGATGGCCGGAATGTGGAGCGCGGCATTGGTCGATCCGCCGGTGGCCGCCACCATGGCACAGGCATTCTCCAGCGCCTTGCGGGTGACGATGTCGCGCGGGCGCGGACCGTCATTCTCGATGAGGTCGAGCACGATCTGGCCGGCGCGGCGGCAGATGGCCTTGCGCTCGGAATAGACGCCGGGAACCATGCTGCAATTGGGCACGGTCAGGCCCAGCGCCTCGGAGACCATGGCCATCGTATTGGCGGTGAACTGGCCGGCGCAGGCGCCGATGGTGGGCTTGCAGGCCATTTCGAGCAGGCGCAGCTCGGCCTCCTCCATCTCGCCGGTCTGGACCGCGCCGATGCCCTCATAGGCGTCGAGCACGGAGACGTCCCTGCCCCGGAAGCGGCCGGGCAGCGCCGAGCCGCCATAGATGAAGACCGAAGGCACGTTGACGCGAACCATGCCCATCATCACGCCCGGCAGGGTCTTGTCGCAGCCGCCGAATCCGATCAGGCCGTCATAGGCGTGGCCATGGACGACTGCCTCGATGCTGTCGGCGATCAGTTCGCGCGAGACGAGCGAGAACTTCATCCCCTCGTGATTCATGCCGACGCCGTCGGAGACCGAGATGGTCGTGAACTCGCGCGGCGTGCCGCCGGCCGCGTGTACGCCCTGCTTGGCGTCCTCGACCTGCGAGATGTGAGTCATGTTGCAGGGGGTGGTTTCACCTTTCTGGCTCACGACCCCGACCATTGGCTTGGCAATCGCTTCGTCGTCCAGCCCCATGGCGCGCATGAAGGCGCGATGGGGTGTCCGGTCGAGGCCGTCCTTCGTGATGCTCGACCTCAGACTTGCCTTGCCACTTCCCGCCATCAACCGTTTCCCCCTAATATCTTTTAAGCTTGAAATTTGTTTCGTATATCAAGTGCCCTGTCAACGGCCCAAAAGCGGGAGCTGAAGAAATGCACCTCAGTGCCAACGTCTCCATGCTCTTTCTTGAGATGCCCCTGACCGAGCGCCTGGCACTTGCGTCACGGGCCGGTTTCGCCTCGGTCGAGATCCAGTTTCCAGAGGACGAAGGGGTGCCTTCGCTTGCCCGCGCCAGCGAGAAACTCGGCCTGCCGATCACGCTGATCAACGTTCCGCGCGGCAATGCCGAGGAAGTTGGCCTTGCGGCGCTGCCGGCTCGCCAGCAAGATTTTCGCGCCGCCATGGCACGATGCGCCGCGCAGGCAAAAACTCTCGGCGTCGAAAAGACCAACATTCTCGCAGGCCGCCCCCCAGCCGGTGCCGACCGCGACGACTGCATGGATTGCCTGGTGGAAAACCTGCGCCGGGCGGGCGACCTGTTCGGCACCATCGGCGTCAAGGTCATGGTCGAGCCGGTCAATCCGGTAGACGTGCCGGGCTTCTTCCTGAGCAGTCTCGATGCCGCGCTCGAAGCGCTCGACCGTGCGGATCACCCCAACCTCTTCCTGCAGTTCGATTTCTACCACATGGCGATCACCGAGCCGGATCTGGTTGCCACGATTCGCCGCGCCGGGCCGCGCATCGGCCATGTCCAGTTCGCCGACACACCGGGCCGACACGAACCCGGCACCGGCACGATCGATTTCGCGCGGGCCTTGGCGGCGCTGAAGGAAACCGGCTATGTGGGCGCGGTTTCGGCCGAATACCGGCCGAAGGGAGAGACTCTGGCCGGGCTCGGCTGGATGAAGGATTTCAGGGAGATGATGGAATGATTGCAATCAACCAGTCGGTCGTCGAGGCAATCGCCCGCGACATCGTGGATTCCGCGGAATTCACACCCCATTCGGGTGTGGGCGATCTTGCGGCAGCCTATGCCGTGCAGGATGCAGTGGCCGAAAAACTGATTGCTGACGGGTCGCGCAAGCCAGTCGCAGGCTACAAGATGGCAGCGAACTCGAAGGGCGCCATGCAGCATTTCGCCCTTACCGAACCGGCGGCCGGGCGGGTCTTCGGCGACCAGGTCTACACGTCCCCGGCGGAGCTTGCCGCAGGGACCTTCCGTCAGTTCGCCTATGAGCCGGAAATCATCGCGATCATGGGCGCCAGCCTGCCGGCATCCGGCGCGCCCTACACCAGGGAAGACGTCGCGGCCGCCATCGCGCGTTTCGTGCCCGGCTTCGAGATCCTGGAACTGCGCGGCGCGGAAATGCCCAAGATCGGCATCGTGGAGGCCGTTGCGCAGAACATCACCAATGCGGGCATCGTGATCGGCGGCGGTCCAGGCATCGCCCCCGGCGCCCTCGTGCCGGCCGAGGTACGGACCGTGGTGACGATCGACGGCAAGCCTGAACTCGACGTGACGGGCGCCGCGCCGCAGGATCCGCTCGAAGCGGTCACCTGGCTGGCCAACCACCTGATCTCGCGCGGGCTGTCGCTCGAAGCCGGGCAGTGCGTGCTCTGTGGCACGCACGCACCGATCCGCGCCGTGTCCGGCGCCGCGCGCATCGAGGCGTCGATGTCCGGGCTGGGCGACGTGACGCTGACCCTGACCTGACCTGAGCGCGTCTCAGAGGTAGGTCGTGCGCTCCAGCGGCGTGATCTCGCTCCAGAAGGCCATGATCTCGGCGCGTTTCAGGTCGCGATAGACCTTGGAAAGAAGCGGCCCCAGTGCCCGGTCGGCAAAGCCGCTTTTTTCCATCAGCTGCAAGGCGTCGTCCATGTCGTCGGGCAGTTCCAGCGCGTCCGTGTGGTCATAGGCATTGCCTTCCACGGGCGGTGGCGGCGGTTCACCGGCATCGATGCCTTCGACGATGCCCTGAATGACGGCCGCCAGCACCAGATAGGGGTTGGCGTCCGCCCCCGCGATGCGGTGCTCCACGCGGCGGTTCTGGTCGCTCGAGACCGGAATGCGCAGTGCCACCGACCGGTTGTTTTCCGCCCAGACGGCGCGCGTGGGCGCATAGGAGCCTGGCGTGATGCGCCGGAATCCGTTCCAGGTGTTGATGAACAGCAGCAGCGAGACGGGCATCGCCTTGAGCAGGCCGGCCACTGCGGTCTCCAGCTTCTTGCGACCGCCCTCGCCCGCAAAGATGTTGTCGCCATTCTCGTCCAGTACCGAAGCATGCACATGCATGCCGTTGCCGGCATATTCGAGGAAGGGTTTGGCCATGAAGGTGGCCGTCAGCCCGTGGGCGCGGGCGCAGCCGATGACCAGCCGCTTCAGCATGATGACATCATCGGCTGCACGCAGTGGATCGCTGCGGTGCTTGAGATTGACCTCGAACTGTCCCGGTGCGGCTTCCTTGATGATGGTGTCGATCGGCAGGTCCTGCTCGTCGGCGGCGTCGCGGATCATGTCGAACAGCGCGGCATGTTCGGCGAGATCGTCGAGTCCGTACATGCGCAGGCGGTCGGGACCGTTCATGGCGCCGACCGGCGCCGGCATGCCGTCGTCCCAGTCGGTACCGGGCTCGAGCAAATAGAATTCGAGCTCGAAGGCCACGACCGGGTACAGCCCCCTGTCGTTCACCTCGGCTACCTTCTTCTTCAGCACCTGGCGCGGGTCGGCGAGGAACGGATCGCCCTCCGGCGTGAATGTCTGCAGGAGCACCTGCGCAGTCTTGCGCTTGGCCCAGGGAACGATGGACAGCGATCCGCGCGTGGCGCGGCAATAGCCGTCCTTGTCACCCGATTCGATGTGCAGCCCGGTCTCCGTCACCTCCCGGCCCCAGACATCGAGGCCATGCAGCGACATGGGAAAGTTGACGCCTTCCTCGAACGCCTTCTTGAGCGCATCGGCAGGCGCCCATTTGCCGCGCATCACCCCGTTGGGATCGACCATCAGGAATTCGACGGCCTCCAGGTCGGGATGCTTTTCCACGAAGGCGCGGTATTCGCGCTCATGTTCTGGCGAAACGAACTGGCCGGAACTCGGCAGGGTCGGAACGGGAGCCGCGGGAAAGGGACGCCGCGGGAGGGAAGGAACTTTGCCGGCTTTGACAATGCCGGACGGCCGATTTCGCAAGACACGCCTGTGCTTTTGTTGAAGGTGCCGACAGCCTGCCTTGCCGCTCGCTGCCAAGTCAATGGGGAACGGGCAGCTCTCCCGGCCGCATGCGGCGGCGCTGGCGGTGGAATTCCAGAAGAATGTGGAGGATGAGGGCCGCGAACACGATCGCCCCGCCGATCAGCGTGCGCACGGACGGAATCTCTGCATGGATGAGCCAGACCCAGACGGGACCGAGCAAGGTCTCGAAGGTGGCGAGAAGGGCCGCCAGCGCGGCCGGGATGAGCCTCGCCCCCGTTGCAAAGCAGGCAAGACCGAGGCCCAGATTGATCGCGCCGAAGGCGAAGAGCAGTCCCATGTCGGTCGCCCCGACGGCCAGTGACCCGGCCTGCGTCAGGGCGAAGCTGCCGGCAAACAGCGTGCCGAGCATGGTCGCGGGGGTCATGCGGACATGGGCGTGCCGTCGTGTGAGGACAGCCGCGAAGGCAAAAGCCACCGGACCCACGAGCGCCAGAAGCCCGCCGACGGGGGAAACGTCGGGATCGAGCGATTCCGACATCATCACGCCGATACCGACGAAGACGGCGGCGATCGCGACCCACGTTGAGTGGGAAATGACCTCGCCGAACAGGAGGCGTGCAAAAAGTGCGGCAAAGAGCGGAGCGGCAGCGTAGATCAGGAGGATGTTCGCGACCGTCGTATGGCCCAGAGCCAGCACGAAGGTGGTGGAGGCAAGGGCGAAACAGACACCGACGACCACGCCGGGCAGGCCCATGGCCCGGAACATGGCGAGCGTGCCCCGCGCGCCATCACGCAGCAGCATGAACCCGATGAGGAAGAGCGCGGCCCAAACCGACCGCCAGAAGATCACCGTCCACGGGTCAACGACCGATATGAACCGGGCGATCGTGCCGCCAAGGCTCCAGGCCACCGCTGCCAGGAACACCAGCAGCATGCCGAGCCGCTCCTCGCGGTCTGCGGGACCCGGCAGGAGCGGCAGGACGGGCGGCGTGGCACGAAGGGTATCGGACATGGGCGCAACGCGAGCAGGAGGGCCAGATGATCCGTTATGTCAAACACCTGTCGATGCACTGTGCCAGATCAGCCGCCCGCTTGGCTCAGAAAACTCAGTCCAGGATGCGGAAACCCTCATTGTCGGAATCCGGTTCGCTTTCGTCGAGCTGAACGTCATCCACGGCCGCTTCCGGCGGGCCCCGGCGCAACCGCTCGATCATCATGCCGACCGCCTCGGCGCCACCGGAGAAATGGGCGCGCACGGACCCGTTCTTCTCGTTCTTCACCCAGCCGGACAGGCCGAGGCTGTGGGCCTGCTCGCTGGCCCACCGGCGAAAATGTACGCCTTGCACCTCACCGGTGACGATGGCTTCGATGGTCCGTTCATTGGTCGACATGGGCTCTGCTCCTGGTCACGTTCGCCGCGCTGCGTAGAAACGCGGCGGGCCGGATTTCGTTCGGCTGGACGGCTGGCCGCTGCGCCGCTAGGGGAAGATAGGTTTTGACGCAGGAGATTTTCACCCATGAAGGCTGGCTGGTACGAAAAGAACGGAACCGCGCGCGACGTGCTCGTGGTGGGCGAGATGGAGACGCCGACGCCGGGAGCGGGTGAGGTTCTCGTCAGGCTGGCGGTGAGTGGCGTGAACCCTTCCGACGTGAAAAGCCGGGCCGGGCGTCCGCTTACTGCACCCCGCATCATTCCCCATTCCGACGGCGCGGGCATTATCGAGGCGGTGGGCGCTGGCGTCGACAGGGCGCGCATCGGCGAGCGCGCCTGGATATGGAACGGACAGTGGAAGCGGCCCTTCGGCACGGCCGCCGAGTTTATCGCCCTGCCCGAGCAACAGGCGGTGCGGCTGCCCGACAATGTCGATTTTGCAGCCGGCGCCTGTCTCGGCATCCCCGCTCTGACCGCCCTGCAGGCGGTCGAACATCAGGGCGACATCGCGGGCAAGACGCTGCTGGTCACCGGCGGCGCGGCCTCTGTCGGCCACTACATCTGCCAGATCGCCGCCCAACAGGGCGCGCGCGTCATCGCCACGGCATCGGCCCGGAGAGCCGAGCATGCGCGGGCGGCGGGAGCTTCCGAGATCATCGACTATACCAGCGAGGACATCGCCGAACGGGTCAGGGAACTGACGGGCGGCAAGGGCGTCGACGGCATCATCGACATGGATCTGTCGACCACCGCCCCCCTTCTGCCCAAGGGCGTGCTGACGCCGCATGGCAAGCTGGTCTGCTACGGCTCGAACGTGCCGGCCGACATCCCGGTCTCCTTCACGGCGATGCTGTGGGGCAGCCTGACGCTGCAGCTCTTCCTCGTCTACGAACTGACGCCCGCGCAGCGGGAGGCGGCGCTGACCGAACTGACGCGGCTGCTCGAAGCCGGCAAGCTCGACCACGCCATCGGCGCGCGCTTCCCGCTGGCCGAAATCGCCGCCGCCCATGAGGCGGTCGAAAAGGGCGAGATCATCGGCAATGTGGTTCTGGAGATGGGCTGAAGGGCGCGCCTGCGGGAGATCGCCGAACGGCAAGAAACCCCCATGGCTGGTCATGCACAATGACGACCGACACCGCTCCGACGTGCGGATCGGCATCGACAGGATGGCGGCGCTGGTGATGGCGTAAGCCGCACTGTTTGCGGGGCAGAGGCCGATGGGGGAGGGCCGACTCTGCGATTTTGCAGCCGCAGGTCCCGTGCTATGCTGATCCACTTCTCCCGAGTCCCACCATGAACCAGACGCTGAAAGACGCCATCAGGGAAGTCGAGGCCCTGCCCGAAGCCGAGCAGGAAGAACTGGCGCAAGCGTTGCTGGCCATGGCTGCCAGAAAGCGTATCGACGCCAAGCTTGCGGCGGCGGAAGCCTGGGGTGGCAGGACATCTCACGCCGACTTCATGGCGGAACTCCGCTCCCGTTATGGCAGCTAGGCTCATTTGGCTGGACGGTGCGAAGGACGATGTCCGTCGCATTCTGGAATATTTTGAGACTGACTGACAGCTCTATGGCGGCAGCGAAATATGTGACGGCGCTGACGCAATCTTGCGATCGGCTTGCCGATTTTCCGCTTTCAGGCCGCCGCTATAACACGCATTTTCGTAGCATCGTGTTTCGCAACCATCTCATCGTTTTTCGCTTTGACGAGCCCAACAACGAGGTGCTGATTGCAGCAGTTGTCGATGGTCGGCGGGATATCGTGGAACTCATGGGCGAAAGAGATTGACCCATTTCACTGAAAATCGAACGCGCTTAATCCCGTCACCATCTCGTCCAGCCCGAGCGGCCTTGTGATGGGCGGCTCGGCGCGGGCGAGGCAGCCGGCGCGCTCGCACAGGCGGCAGGCCGGGCCGACCGGGGTCGGGGGCAGACCGGCGGGCAAGGCGGCGGCATAGACCACCTCGTCGCGAAAGCCGATGTCGCAGCCGATCAGGATCGCGGTGCGCCGCGGTCGCTCGTTGAAGGCGCCCTGCGGGCCCTCGAGCGTCCGCGCGAGCGTCAGGAACTCCGCGCCGCCCGGCATCTCGACGGCTTCCGCAAAGATCTGGCCCGGCAGGGAGAAGGCGGCATGGACGGGCAGTTTCGGACACCCGCCACCGAAGCGACTGACCGGAAACCCTTCCGCCCCGGCGCGGCGGAAGCGGTGGCCGGCACTGTCGATCTCCATCATGAAGAACGGCACGCCGGTCTGGCCCTGGCGACGCAGCATCGTCAGCCGGTTGGCCGCCTGCTCGAAGGAAACCGAAAAGCGCGAACGCAGCACGTCGATATCGTAGCGGGCGCGCTGGGCGGCGGCGAGAAAGGGCTGGTAGGGCATCATCAGCGCGTGCGCGGCATAGCGCGCCAGCTCGAAACGCGCGAGCCGCCGCGCCTCGTCCGACGAGAGTTTTGACGCCTTCACCTCGGCGGCGATCGCCACCTGCATGCGCAGAAGCGCTGCCTCCATCGCGATCTCGCGCGCCTGGTCATGGGGCGACAGGCGTTCAGACAGGAACAGGCGCTGCGAATGCCGGTCGTAGCGGCGGCGCCAGTTGGGCATGGCGGCCACCGGCAGGGTGCGCACCGTGATCCCGTGCTCGCGTTTCAGCCAGGCTTTCAGCGCGCCGGCGAGATCGTCGCCCGGCTGCAACAGTTCGACGAAGGCCTCGGCCTCTCCCTCGATCGAGGCAAAGTGGTTCGGCTGTCGCTCGAATGTCTCGCGCACCTCGTCGATCGGCAGCCTTGCGGCCGAAAGCTGCGTGGCCTTGCCCTCCCGCGCCAGCATCTCGGAGAGGTCCGACAGGCGCTCGGCCTGCTCGCGATAGGCGCGGTGTAGCTTGACCATGGCGGCGGCCGCGTTCGGCGCGCCCTCTGACAGTTCGACCATTTCCTCATCGCCGGGCAGTTCGCCGGCCAGAAGCGGGTCGGCGAAAACCTCGCGCAGCGCGGCGATCGACTGGCCTGTCCCGGCCTGGAATTCCTCCGCATCGACCTTGTAGACGGCGGAGAGCTTCAGGATGAGCTGTACCGTCAGCGGTCGCTGGTTGCGCTCGATGAGGTTGAGATAGGAAGGCGAGATGCCCAGCCCCTCGGCCATTGCCGTCTGGGTCAGGCCCTTGGCCTTGCGGATGCGCCTGATGCGGGGTCCGGCAAAGATCTTCTGTTCAGCCATGAGTGTCGCCTTTACCGGCTGTGACAAGCTCGGCCGTCCGGCGGCCTTTGACAGAATTTACAGGTTTACAGCGCCGCCTCGTCAAAGACAAGACAGCGTGACCCGATTTATCCCAACCTTTTCCGCTATTTCCTCGTTGTCTTCGGCAGCGCAATGTAAATCCGTCAAACGAGATCGTCCCTCCCGGAAGCCGATCGCCACGTGTCCAAGATCGAAGGAGCCTTCACATGACCGATTTTTACAACCTCGTCCCCTCGGCGCCCCAGGGCCGGTTCGACAACATCGAGCGCCCCTATTCGGCGGATGACGTGAAGCGGCTGCGCGGCTCGGTCCAGATCCGCCAGACGCTGGCCGAGATGGGCGCCAACCGGCTCTGGAAGCTCATTCACGAGGAAGATTTCGTCAATGCGCTCGGCGCGATGTCGGGCAATCAGGCGATGCAACAAGTGCGCGCCGGCCTGAAGGCGATCTACCTCTCCGGCTGGCAGGTGGCGGCCGACGCCAACACCGCCTCCGCCATGTATCCCGACCAGTCGCTCTATCCGGCCAATGCCGCGCCTGAGCTCGTCAAGCGCATCAACCGCACGCTGCAGCGCGCCGACCAGATCGAGGTCTCCGAAGGCAAGGGCCTGTCGGTCGAGACCTGGTTCGCGCCGATCGTTGCCGACGCCGAGGCCGGCTTTGGCGGCCCGCTCAATGCGTTCGAGATCATGAAGGCCTTCATCGAGGCGGGTGCAGCGGGCGTCCATTTCGAGGACCAGCTGGCGTCGGAAAAAAAGTGCGGTCATCTGGGCGGCAAGGTGCTGATCCCGACCGCGGCCCACATCCGCAACCTTGATGCCGCGCGGCTCGCCGCGGACGTGATGGGCACCGCGACCCTGATCGTCGCCCGCACCGACGCCGAGGCCGCGAAGCTGCTTACCTCCGACATCGACGAGCGCGACCAGCCCTTCGTCGACTATGATTCCGGTCGTACCGTCGAGGGCTTCTACAATGTCAGGAACGGCATCGAGCCCTGCATCGCCCGCGCCATCGCCTATGCGCCGCATTGCGACCTGATCTGGATGGAGACGGGCAAGCCGGATCTCGCCCAGGCGAGGAAGTTCGCCGAGGCCGTCCACAAGGAGCATCCTGGCAAGCTGCTGGCCTACAACTGCTCGCCCTCCTTCAACTGGAAGAAGAACCTGGACGACGCCACCATCGCCAAGTTCCAGCGTGAGCTCGGTGCCATGGGCTACAAGTTCCAGTTCATCACGCTGGCCGGCTTCCACCAGCTGAATTTCGGCATGTTCGAATTGGCGCGCGGCTACAAGGAGCGCCAGATGGCGGCCTATTCCGAGCTCCAGGAAGCCGAGTTCGCTTCCGAGGCGAACGGCTACACGGCGACCAAGCACCAGCGCGAGGTCGGCACCGGCTATTTCGACGCGGTGTCGCTGGCGATCACCGGCGGCAAGTCGTCGACCACCGCCATGAAGGAATCGACCGAGACGGAACAGTTCCGTCCCGCGGCCGAGTAGAACGCATTCAACCCGAGGAGACGACCATGACACCCGTCACACGCGTCAAGGAAAGGGCAGAGGAGCAGTCCTCCGCCATGTCCGGCGACCAGCAGTCGGCGATCCGCATGCTGGCCAACGATCTGCACCGGCTGAACCAGTCCGTCATGAAGGCGGTCGACGCCGGTGTGTCGGTGGAGCTGGTCCGCTCCGCCCGCCATCATGGTGGCGGCGGCAACTGGGGCGACTTGCTCATCCCGGTTGTGGTCACCAACATGAAGTCGGAAGACTGACAGCAGTATCGTCGGTCGGGCCGGAGCGATCCGGCCCGCTCGTTGCTGGTAGGCAAGACACCTGTTGGGTCTCGCAGAAGACAACTTGACAACGGCGCAATATCGTTGACTATCCCCCTATGGTTGTATCGGGGCATGCCCAACGCCCCGGCCATCGGGAGCATGACATGGCCGATTTGCATGCCGGTCTCGGTGACCCCGAGAGCGACCTTCTCACCGCGCGCGTGGAACCCGCAACCGGTACTCGAAACACGGTCCTCATCGTCAGTGCCGCTCGTGTCACGACGACCGTCATTGCGCGCATCGTGACAATGGCAGGGCTGAAATCCCTGGCGACTTGTCCTGACGAGCTCGAACCGGCGTCGCTCCACACGCGCCTGTTGGCCATCGTCCTGGATGACGACGTGCAGCTTGCATCGCGCGTTGCGGATCGCGCCATTCTTGGCCCCGAAGTACGACCGGCTCAGCGCCCCTTCGTCATCCTGCTGGCCACCGCCGGACGCAATCTCGAAGCGGGCCGGGAGTCGCCGCACTGCGACGCGGTCCTCGCCAAGCCGATCAGTTCCGACACGCTCTATCCGCTGCTTTTCGACATCAGGCAAAGGCTTGCGCAGGACGCCCGCGCCTGACCCCCTTTCCCATTGGGAGCCGGTACCGCTATAGTCGGCGCTTCCGAAACGATTTTCTGGTGATTGATGCCTGCCTCCAAGAAGGAAGCCCGTCCCGGCCGTACCGGCCGAACCCGTCTGCCCGCCTTCGTGCAAAACCTTCGTGGCGTCAAGAACTGGAAGGAAGCCTCCGCCTGGCTCGAATGGCGAGGCATCGAGGACATCGAGTGTATCGCGCCGGACCAGGCCGGCGTGGCACGCGGCAAGATGATGCCGTCGAAGAAGTTCACCTCGAACACCTCGCTGGCGCTGCCGTCTGCAGTGTTCATGACGACGATTTCCGGACGCTATCCCGAGGATAGCGGCGATTTCACCTATCCCGAAGCCGATGGCGACCTGAAGCTCCTGCCGGACCTCTCGACCCTTTCGGTCGTTCCGTGGGAAAGCGACCCGACCGCGCAGGTGATCTGCGACCTCGTAACCCAGGACGGCGAAGCGGCCGAGTTCACCCCGCGCAACGTGCTCAAGCGCGTGGTCGAGGCTTATCGCAAGCGCGGTCTCAAGCCGATCGTGGCGCCCGAGATCGAATTCTACCTCGTCAACAAGAACCCCGATCCCGACTATCCGCTCGCACCTCCGATCGGCCGGTCGGGTCGCGCCATCGGCGGCGGCCAGAGCTATTCGATCGCCGGCGTCAACGAATTCGACGAGCTGATCGACGACATTTACGACTTCTCCGAACGGCAGGGGCTGGAGATCGACACCCTCATCCACGAGGAAGGCGCCGGCCAGCTCGAGATCAACCTGCGCCATGGCGATCCGGTCGAACTCGCCGACCAGGTGTTCATGTTCAAGCGCACCATCCGCGAGGCTGCGCTCAAGCACGACACCTACGCAACCTTCATGGCCAAGCCGATCCAGGGCCAGCCGGGTTCGGCGATGCATATCCACCAGTCCATCGTCGACGCCAGGACAGGCGAGAATGTCTTCTCCAGCCATGACGGGGCGGAAACCGAAACCTTCCGCCATTTCGTCGGCGGCATGCAGCGCCACGTCCCGAGCGCGCTCGTGATGCTGGCGCCCTACGTCAATTCCTACCGCCGGTTGACCCGCAGCGCCTCGGCGCCGGTCAATACGCGGTGGGGCTACGACAACCGCACGACCGCCTTCCGCATTCCCCGTTCCGACGCGCAGGCGCGGCGGGTGGAAAACCGCATCCCGTCTTCGGACGCCAACCCCTATCTGGCACTCGCGGCATCGCTGGCCTGCGGGCTTATCGGCATCATGGAAAAGGTTGCGTGCGACAATCCCACCGGCGCGGCCGTCAACGAGGACGAGATCGAGCTGCCGCGTGGCCTGCTAGAGGCCGTCGCATTGTTCGAGGCGGATACGGCACTGCGCGAGGTCCTGGGCGACGCCTTCATTGCCACCTATGCGGCGATCAAGAAGGCCGAATTCGAGACCTTCATGGAAGTCATCAGCCCCTGGGAGCGGGAGTATCTGCTCCTGAATGTCTGAGGCAGCGGATCAGGCCCGCTCCAGCCCCCGCTGGACTTCCCAGTCGGTAACCACGCGGTCGTGCTCGGAAATCTCCCAGCGCGCCGCATGGACGTAGTGCTCGACGACCTCGGCGCCAAAAGCGGTCCGCAGGAATTCCGAACCCGCCGCAAGCTCGGCCGCCTCGCGCAGCGTCTTGGGGATTTCGCGCGCGCCTTCGGCGCCATACATGTCGCCGCGCAGTTCCGGCTCGAGCTCCATCTTGTTCTCGACGCCGTCGAGGCCGGCGGCCAGCAGGGCGGCACAGGCGAGATAGGGGTTGAGATCGGCGCCGCCGATGCGGCATTCGACCCGCACCCCCTTTGTGCCCTCGCCGCACACCCGGAAGCCGGCGGTCCGGTTGTCGGCGCTCCACACCGCCTTGGTCGGCGCGAACATGCCGACGCAGAAGCGCTTGTAGCTGTTCACATAAGGTGCCAGGAATATCGTGATGTCGCGGGCATGCGCGAGCTGGCCTGCCATGTAGTGTTTCATCAGCGCCGACATGCCAAGTGGATCGTCCTTGTCGACGAAGGCCGGCTCGCCCTCCTGCGTCCACAGCGACTGGTGCACATGGCTCGATGAGCCGGCGCGCTTGTGGTCGTATTTGGCCATGAAGGTGACCGACTTGCCGTGCGCGTGGGCAATCTCCTTGGCGGCCGCCTTGGTGATCACGTGGCCGTCGGCCGTCTCCAGCGCGGTCGCGTAGCGGATGTTGACCTCTGCCTGGCCGGCCTCGGCCTCGCCCTTGGTGTTTTCGACCGGGATTCCCGCACCATAGAGTCCGTTGCGCAAGGCGCGCATCAGCGGCTCTTCCTTGGTGGTCTGGAAGATGTGGTAGTCCTCGTTGTAGGCCGAGATCAGCCGCGGATCGCGAAAGCCCGTGTCGCGCAGCTCCTCATAGCTGTTGTCGAAAACAAAGAACTCGAGCTCGGTCGCCATCATCGCGGTGAAGCCCAGCTTGCGGGCGCGCTCCACCTGCCGCTTCAGCACCGCGCGCGGCGAATGCGGCACGTCTTCATGCGTGTGATGGTCGAGCAGGTCGCACAGGACCAGCGCCGTCCCCTCAAGCCACGGCACCCGGCGCAGCGTGCCGAGATCGGGCTTCATCACATAGTCGCCATAACCCTTTTCCCAGCTGCTTGCGGCATAACCCGGCACGGTGATCATCTCCATGTCGGTGGCCAGCAGATAGTTGCAGCAATGGGTCTCCTCCCAGCCGCCATTGAGGAAATGGGCGGCGTGGAAACGCTTGCCCATCAGCCTGCCCTGCATGTCGATGGCGGCGACGATGACCGTATCGATCTCGCCGCTGGCAAAGGCCTCGGACAGGGTTTCGAGCGTCAGATTGGCGGGCATGGGGTGTTCTCGCTTGGGATCAACTGAAAACCGCCCCGGCCGTCAGCGGCCGGGACGGCAGGGTACGATGGCTCAGCCGTAGCGGTAGGGCCGGCCGGCGCGGTCCATGGCCGCGTTGTAGTCGCGGAAGATCTGCACGACCTTGGCCTTGGTCTCGGACTCGTCGGCGATCTCCTGCCAGAAATCGCGCGCGGCGGTTTCGACTTGCGCCCATTCGGCGTCCGGGATCGAGGTGAGTTCGAGCTTGTCGCCCTCGGTGCGCAGGCGCGCCTCGCCGGCCCAGTACCAGTGCTGGCGATAATAGTGCGACTGCTCGAAGCAGACCCTCATCAGTTCCTGGAGGTGCTCGGGCAGCTCGTCCCAGCGTTCCTGGTTGGCGAAGAAGTGGCCGATCCAGGCGCCCGAGATGTTGTTGGTCAGGAAGTGGCTGCAGACGTCGGCCCAGCCCACCTCATAGGCCTCGGTGATGCCGCACCAGGCAACGCCGTCGAGTTCGCCCGTCTGCAACGCGATCTCGACATCCTCCCACGGCACCGTGACCGGCACGACGCCGAACTGCGACAGGAAGCGGCCGGCCGTCGGGAAGGTGAAGACGCGGATGCCCTGCAGATCCTCGAGGCTGTTGATGGGGCGGGTGGTGATGAAGTGGCACGGGTCCCAGGCGCCGGCCGAGATGTGCTTGACGCCGACGGCGGAATATTCCTCGTCCCAGATCTCGTTGAGACCCCAATTGTTGAAGAGCGCCGGCACGTCGAGCGAGTAGCGGCTGGCGAAGGGGAAGTAGCCGCCGAAGACGGTGACTTCCGTCGGCGACATCATGGAATCGTCATCCGACTGCACGGCGTCGATGGTGCCGCGCTGCATCGCCTGGAAGAGCTCTCCCGTCGGCACCAGCTGGTCGGCGAAAAAGAGATCGATCTGCATCTCGTCGCCCGCGATGGCGTTGAACGCCTCGATGGCGGGCTGCGCGACCTGGGCGCCGAGCGAGGCACCGGCATAGGTCTGCAGGCGCCAGCGGATCTGCGACTGCGCGTGCACGGCCGGCGCCGCGAGCGCCGTCGCGCCTGCCGCCAGCGCGCCGCCGGTGAGGAATTTGCGTCTCGTCGTCTTGTTCGTCATGGTCTCTTCTCCTGTGTTCCGTTTCTCGAAAGGGACTTCCGGGCGCGTGGTCCGCGCCTTCTTCATCGGTTGTAGAGGTTCTCCGGCAGCCAGAGCGCAATCTGCGGAAATGCCATGACCAGGGCCAGCCCGAATATCATCACCCCGACAAAGGGCACGATCGACCGGTAGATGTCCATCAGCGACACCTCGGGCGGGGCCATGGCCCGCATCAGGAACAGATTGTAGCCGAAGGGCGGGGTCATGTAGGCGATCTGGCAGGTGATGGTGTAGAGCACGCCGTACCAGATCAGGTTGAACTCCAGCATCGCCACGATCGGCACGTAAAGCGGCGCGACGATGACCAGCATCGCCGTGTCGTCCATGAAGGTGCCCATCACGATGAAGGAGATCTGCATCAGGATCAGGATGTGCCAGCGGTTCAGCCCCAGATCCTCAATGAACAGCGCCCGCACGAAATCGACCGCGCGAAGGCCATCGAACACCGCCCCGAAGGCGAGGGCTGCGAGGATGATCCACATGAACATGCAGGTGATGGCGAGCGTGCGCTTGGTGCACTCCTCGAACACCTTCCAGGTCATGCGGCCCTTCACCACGGAGGCCGCGAAGGCCGCCAGCGCGCCGATCACCGAGCTTTCGACCAGCCGCGTGTAGCCCATGATGAAAGGCACCATCATCACGATGAAGATGCCGAGCGGCATCAGCCCCGCGCCGAGCAGCTTCAGCTTCTCGGTTCGGCTGACCTTGGAGAGCTCTTCCTGCGAGAGCACCGGCCCGAGCGCCGGATTGATGCGGCAGCGGATCCAGATGTAGAGGATGAACAGCCCCGCCAGCAGCAGCCCGGGCAGCACGCCGGCCAGCCACAGCTGCCCGACCGGCTGGCGCGCGATCATCGCATAGAGCACCATGACCACCGACGGCGGCACCAGGATGCCCAGCGACGAGCCGGCCTGGATGACGCCGGTGACCATGCGCTTGTCGTAGCTTCGTTTCAGCAGTTCCGGCAGCGCGATGGTGGCGCCGATCGCCATGCCGGCGACCGACAGGCCGTTCATGGCCGAGATCAGCACCATCAGGAGGATCGTGCCGATCGCCAGGCCGCCCGGTACCCTGCCGAACCAGACATGGAACATGCGGTAGAGATCGTCGGCGAGCCGGCTTTCCGACAGCACGTAGCCCATGAAGATGAACATCGGCAGCGTCATCAGCGGGAACCAGTTCATCAGCTTGATGGTCTGCGCGAAGGCGAGGTCGTAGCCGCCGCGATCGCCCCACAAGAGCAGCGCCGAGACCACCGCCACGAAGCCGATCACCCCGAACATGCGCTGCCCCGTCAGCATCATGGCCATCATCGAGCCGAACATGATCAGGGCGATATATTCGTAGCCCATCAGATTTCCCGGCCTCTCAGCTTGGCGATGTCACGGATGAGGAAGGCGGTGCATTGCAGGATCATCAGGCCGATGCCTATACACATGATGATCTTGATGGGCGCCATGTAGGGCCGCCACAAGCCGCGCCGGCGCTCGCCATATTCGAGCGAATAAACGGTCGAATCGATGCCGCCCCACAAAAGCACGACCAGATAGGTGATCAGCGCGAAGATGGTGATGGCATCGACGGCTGCCTGGGTCGTGTCCGACCAGCGGCTGTAGAGCAGATCCATGCGCACGGCCGAGCCGAGTTGCATCGCATAGGCCCCGCCCAGCATGAAATAGCCCATCAGGATGAACTGGGCCATTTCGTCGGTCCAGACCTGCGGGCTCCAGCCGGCCCGCGCGATCGAACCCCACAGGAGGACGCTCATCAGTGCGAACAGCAGGAACATCGCCAGGCGGCCGACATAATGGTTCATGCGCTCGACGAAGCGCACATAGGCGATCAGGAAGCCTGGCATGGCGCGCTCCCCGCGGTTGCGATGGCATCGACCAGGATCGGCGCCAGGCGCCCGGCCATGGCGTCCTGCGCGGCCGCGTCGGCGATGAGGTCGTTGCGGACCTCCAGCATCGCATTGGCAAGGCCGTAGGGCGTGGCATGCAGGCGCAGCGTGTGGGTCACGTGATCGGCCGCCGAATAGGGTTCGTTGAGCCGCGTGACGAGGCCGCTGCCCTGCGCGTGTTCGACGATGGCGCGGGCCAGCGCGGCATCGGCATCGTGGATGACGCCGAATTCCACCTGGCGGCGAATGCCCGCATAGACCGGTGTGAAGGAATGCACCGTAACGACAGCCGGCCTGTGTGCCAGCGCCATCTGGCGCGCCAGTTCCGTCATCAGGGTGGCGTGGAAGGGCGCGTAGAGGGCGGTGGTCCTGGCCACCCGCGCTTCGACGCTCAGCCGCGCATTGCCCGGTATGTCGTGGATTTCCGAACGCTCCGGCATCGCGCCCGGCAGATCGGGCGCGCGGTTCAGATCGTAGATCAGGCGCGACAGCGGCGCATGCACCAGAAGCGCGCCACGACAATGCCGCGCCATGCGGGCGGCAAGGCCTCGTGCCAGGCCCAGCGCACCCGGATCCCACGCGATATGCGCTTGCATCATGGAGCCGTCGAGACCGAGATCGCCCCACGGGCCCGACAGCGCGTTCGAGGCATGCTCGCAAACCAGCACCACGCCTGCGCCCGCTTCTCCAGCTCCGTCCCCACGCGTTGCCGCGCCCTCGGCGTCCCAGCCTTCGACGATACCGGGAAAGCCGCAGGGCTCCTCGACACGTTTCAGCGCTTTCGCTTGCGGCGCGTGCACGCTCATGGACCGGACAACCTCACGGGTTTACGAAGGCCCCAGCCTCATTCGACACCTGTGCGATGTCAAGAATTTTCCAGAACGAAAAGTTCTGTTACAAATTCAACAGAGGTTCTGGAGGAGCATCAAGGTGGCAGGAGACGCCGACCGGTCGAGGCGACCGGCCCCGAGACGACAGCCCGCGACCACGGAAGACCGTATCCGTACCGCCCTGCCGGACCTGACGCGTGCCGAACGGCAGCTGGCCGCGCACATGCTGAACAATTTTCCCGTCTCTGTTCTGGGCTCGGTCACGGCATTGGCGCGCGGGGCCGGCGTCTCGGGTCCGACCGCCGTCCGGCTGGTCCAGAAACTGGGCTTCAGCGGCTACCCGGAATTCCAGGCGCTGGTGCGCGAGGAGGTGGGGGAGAAGCTCGCCTCGCCGCTCGCCAAGCGCGCCAAATGGGGTGCCAGCGCCCCGGACCAGCACACCCTCAACCGCTTCGCGGCTACCGTCGTCGATAATCTGGAGGCCACCCTCGGCCAGCTCGACCATGCCGGTTTCGACGCGATCGCCGACCTGCTGGCCGACCCGAACCGGCGCGTCTACATGATGGGCGGGCGCATTACCCATGCCATCGCCGACTATTTCTGCACGGTCTTGACGGTGATGCGCGAGGACGTCTCGCTTCTGTCCGACATGTCGAACACCTGGCCGCCGGCGCTGCTCAACATGGGCAAGGGCGACGTGGTCATCATCTTCGACATCCGCCGCTACGAGACCTCCGTGCTGACCGTCGCCGAACTCGCCCGCGAACGCGGCGCCGAGGTGGTGCTCATCACCGACCGCTGGGTCTCGCCGGCCGCGGCCCACGCCAGCCACCTCGTTCCCTGCCACATCGAGGTGCCCTCGGCATGGGATTCCAACGTCTCCCTGCTCTTTGTGGTGGAGGCGCTGCTGGCCGCGGTGCAGAGCCGCAACTGGGAAGAGACCAAGAGCCGGCTCACCCGGATGGAAGAGCTTTACGAGCGCACCGAATTCTTCCGGCGCGGCCGCTGAGGCCCCGCCTGCCCTTATTCTCCGCGATCCACTGGAATGTGGCGTGATCTGCTTTCTCGCCCGGCTTCATGCTGCTAGGGCAGAAGCATTCCCCGATATGTGAGGAGCGGACGCGCCGATGTTTTCCAACACCTTCCCCGACCGTGCGGTGATCTCGGAAACCGTGGCACGCATGCTCTTGGAGATCGAGGCCGTGCACTTCCGCGCCGACCAGCCCTACACCTTCACCTCCGGCCTCGCGAGCCCGGTCTATATCGACTGCCGCAAGCTGATCTCCTACCCGCGCATCCGCTCCGCGCTGATGGATTTCGCCGCCTCGGTGATCTTCCGCAAGGTCGGCTTCGAGCAGTTCGACGCGGTGGCCGGCGGCGAGACGGCGGGCATCCCGTTCGCCGCCTGGCTTGCCGACCGCATGGCCCTGCCGATGCTCTATGTGCGCAAGAAGCCCAAGGGTTTCGGCCGCGACGCGCAGATCGAGGGCGCGCTCAAGGAAGGCGCGCGGGTGCTGCTCGTCGAGGATCTGACCACCGATGGCGGCAGCAAGATCAAGTTCGCCGAAGCCGTGCGCAAGGCGGGCGCCGAGGTCACCGACACATTCGCGGTGTTCTACTACGACATCTTCCCCGACGCGCCGCAGCGGCTTCTCGACGCCGGCATGCGGCTGCATCACCTCGCCACCTGGTGGGACGTGCTGGACGTCTGCAAGAAGGAAAACCGCTTCACCCCCGACACGCTGCGCGAGGTCGAGGCCTTCCTCAACGAGCCGATCAAATGGTCGGCCAGAAATGGCGGCATTTCGGAGCTGTAGGGACAGGAGAGGCGTCCAGGGCCCGCTTCCGCCTACGTCTCGATGATCTCGAAGCGGTCCACGTCGACCATGCCCTTGTCCGATATCTTCAGATGCGGGATCACCGGCAGCGGCAGGAAGGCGATCTGCAGGAAGGGCTCTTCCAGCGTCGCGCCCAGCCCGAAGGCCGCCTTGCGCAAATCCGTCAGCCGGTCGCGCACGCCCTCATAGCTCTCCAGGCTGATCAGGCCGGCCACCGGCAGCGGCAGTTCGGCCACTACCTGGCCGCCTTCCGCCACGACAAAGCCGCCCTCGATCTCGCCCAGCCGGTTGACGGCCACAGCCATGTCAGCCTCGTCGGTGCCGACGCAGCAGATGTTGTGGCTGTCATGGCCGACGGTCGAGGCGATCGCCCCGCGCTTCAGCCCGAAACCCTTGACGAATCCCGTGGCGATGTTGCCGTTCTTGCCGTGCCGCTCGACCACGGTCACCTTGATGATGTCGGAGCCAAGATCGGGCTTGAACTCGCCACCCTCGACCGGCAGCTTGTGGCGCAGATGCTCGGTGATGATGCGGCCGGGCACGACGCCGATGACATGGGCCTCGTCATTGCCCGCGCGAACGGCAAAGCTCGCCGCCTCCACTATTGGCGCATGGACGCTGTTGCGACCGACCGGCGTCACCTCGCGCCGGGTGGCGAAAAGTTCATCCGAAACCTCGCGGCCCGCGGAAAACACCATCTGCGCGCGGCAGGATTCCAGCGAATCGAGCACCACCAGATCAGCGCGCTTGCCCGGGGCCACCAGCCCGCGGTCGGTCAGCCCGAAGATGCGCGCCGCCGACACGCTCGCCGCGCGGTAGACCGCCAGCGGCTCGACCCCGCGCGCGATCGCGGTGCGGATCATGTGGTCGAGATGGCCGTGCTCGGCGATATCCAGCGGATTGCGGTCGTCGGTGCAGAGCGCGATGAAGGGCGAGTTGCGCTCGGTGATGATCGGGATCAGCGCCTCCAGATCCTTCGACACCGAGCCCTCGCGCACCAGGATGTGCATGCCCTTGGCAAGCTTCTCCCGCGCCTCGTCGGCGCTTGTCGTCTCGTGGTCCGTCGAGATGCCGGCGGCGAGATAGCCGTTCAGGCCCAGGCCCCTGAGCAGCGGCGCATGGCCGTCGATATGGCGCCCCTGGAAGGCCGCCAGCTTGGCGAGGCAGCCGGGATCGCCGGCCAGCACGCCGGGAAAATTCATGAACTCGGCCAGTCCTATGACCTTCTCGTGGTCGGCGAAGGGCAGCAGGTCCTCGATGTCGAGCCGTGCGCCCGCGGTCTCCAACTCGGTCGCCGGCACGCAGCTCGACAGATTGACGCGGATGTCCATGATCGTCTCGGCAGCGCTGTCGAGAAAATAGCTTATGCCTTCGGCGCCGATGACGTTGGAGATCTCGTGCGGGTCGCAGATCGCCGTGGTGATGCCGCGCGGCAGCACGCAGCGGTCGAACTCATGCGGGGTGACCAGCGAGGATTCGATGTGCAGATGCGTGTCGATGAAGCCGGGCACGACGACCGCGCCCGAAATGTCGATCTCGCGTTGGCCGCGATAATCTTCGCGCGTGCCGACGATGCGGTCCTCGCAGATGGCGATGTCGCTTGCCACGATCTCGCCGGAGATCAGGTCGAAGAAGCGTCCGCCCTTCAGCACGAGATCGGCCGGTTCCTTGCCGGCGCCCTGGTCGATCATGCGCTTGAGACGGGCCTGGGCGTGGGCGGAGGTATCGGTCATGAGCAGGATCCTGTTGGGTTCGTCCTGAACCAGCAGAATTCAATCGGGCGCGCAAGTCCAGCCGGGTCTTGTCACGGGCGCGGTTTGCGGTAGCGGTCCATCCAGCGCCGGTCGTTCCAGTCCTTCAGATGCCACACCCAGGCACCCTCGGCCTTGAAGGCCCCGCGCGAAGCGACGGCGTATTTCTCGCCGGTCGAAATCAGCGCGAGATGGCGCTTCTGCGGGGACCAGGGCTGCGGTTCCTTTCCGCCCGCCATGGCGATCAGGTTGCGGGCGAGCGGCGGGCCGGCGCGCACCGCATAGACGCCGGCCTTCTCGCGCGGCGTCTCGACCAGCGCGGCGCAGTCGCCGGCGGCAAAGATTCGGGCGTCGTTCAGGGTCTGCAGCGTCGGCCCCACGGCGATGAACCCCTTTTCGTCGAGCGCCAGCCCCGTTGCGGCGAACCAGTCCGGTGGCTGGGCCTGGGTGGTGACCAGCACCGCATCCGCGGCCACGAAGGCGCCTTCGCCCAGGCGCAGACCGTCCGCCTCGATGGCCGTGACCCGCGCCTCCTCGTGCAGGATGATGCCCTTGCCCGCCAGATCCCGCCGGAAGGCCTGCCGCACACGGGCATTGTGCGTGGCAAGCAGGGCGCCTGACGTCACCAGCACGAAGCCGAAATGGTCGGCATTAAGCCCCGCCTCCTTCGCCAGGCGGGCGAGCCTACCATGCAGCGACAGAAGCAGTTCCACCCCGCCCGCGCCGCCGCCCACCACCGCGATGCGGCGAGGGCCATCCGCGCGGCGCGCCGCTTGCATCAACGCGTCGTATTTTGCGACGAAGGCGGCGATCGGCTTGACGGCGATGGCGTGCTCGGCCGCGCCCGGAATGGCGTCGAGCGCCGGCGTGATGCCGACATCGAGCGACACGAGATCGTAAGGGACCGGTTCGCCCTCGGCCGTCAGCACCAGCCTCTTCTCGCGGTCGAGCCCGACTGCACGGGTCTGGCGGAAATGCGCGCCCGTCTCGGTCGCCAGCCATTCGAGATCGATATGAGCGTCGTCCAGCGAATAGATGCCGGCGATGAAGCCCGGCAGCATGCCGGAATAGGGTGTGTGGCTGCCGGGCGACACCAGCGTGACCCGCCAGCTCGCCGGCAGCCGTCCCGCCAGCGCCTTCATGACATGTACATGCGCATGTCCGCCGCCGACCAGCACGATGTCTTTGGTCGCCATCTGCGGCTCAGAACCCGCTGGCACGCGGCAGCCAGGTCGACAGCGCCGGCACGAAGGTCAAAAGCATCAGCACGATGAGGTGCGCGATGAAGAAGGGCGGCATTTCGCGGGTCAGCTGCGACACCTTGAGCTTCACCACAGAAGCAACCACAAAGAGCAGGCTGCCCACCGGCGGCGTGATCAGCCCGATGGTCAGATTGACGATGACCACGATGGCAAAATGCACCGGATCGATGCCAAGCGCGAAGGCGATCGGCGCCAGGATCGGCACGAGGATCATCACGCCCGGCAACGGGTCCATGAACAGGCCGAACACCAGCAGCAGCACGTTGATGGACAGCAGGAAGACGATCGGACTCAGGTCCCAGCCGGCCACGGTGCCGGCCAGCATCTGCGGCACGCCCTCGATGATCAGTATCCAGGCAAAGGCCCGCGCCGCACCCAGGATCAGCAGAACCGCGGTGCTGACGAGGGCTGCCCTCAGGATGATGCCCGGCAGGTCGCGGATCTTCAGCGTGCGGTAGATCGCCATGCCGCAGATGAGCGCGTAGAAGACGGCGACCACGGACGCTTCCGTCGGCGTGAAGATGCCGCTGCGGATGCCGCCGATGATGATGACCAGCAGCATCAACGCGGGAATGGCGTGGATCGTGTTGCGCAGCATCTCGCGCGCCGGCGGGCGCGCCTCGCCGCTGCGGTAGTTGCGTTTGCGCGAGACGTACCAGTTAGCCGCCGCCATCGCGCAGCCGATGATCAGGCCGGGTATGATGCCGGCCATGAAGAGCTGGCCGACCGACACCCGGTCGTCCTGCATCGCATAGAGGATCATGATGATGGAGGGCGGGATGATCGGCCCGATCACCGCCGACGAGACCGTCAGGGCGCCGGCATAGGCGCGGTCATAGCCGCCCTTTTCCATCATCCTGACCATCATCTGGCCCGGCCCCGCCGCATCGGCCAGCGCCGAGCCGGAAATGCCCGCGAACATGGTCGAGGACAGCACGTTGGCATAGCCCAGCCCGCCGCGCAGATGGCCGACGAATTGCGAGGCGAAGCGCAGGAGCACATGAGTCAGCGCCCCGCCGGTCATCAGTTCGGCCGCCAGGATGAAGAACGGAACCGCCATCAGCGGAAAGCTGTCGAGGCCCGAAAACATCTCCTTGACCACGACCAGCTGCGGGTAGCTCGAACCCAGCACGACCGCCAGCCAGGCCGAGATGGCCAGCGAAAAGGCGACGGGCACGCCGATGAACAGCAGCAGGAAGAAGGAGAGAAAGAGGATCGCGACCATGGCTCAGCCCGACAGCGTGGCGTGCTCGTCGAGCACTTCGGCTTCACGATAGTCGCCGCGCATGACGAAGCTGCGCGCGATCAACAGCAGATGGACGATCAGCAAGGCAAAGCCGACGGGAATCGCGGCATAGATGTAGCTGAAGGGCACGCGCGTGGCAGGCGTCATCTGGAAACGCATGCGCTGCATGTAGTCGTAGCCGATCCACACCATGATGGCGCAGAAGCCCAGGATGAGCAGCACGATCACCGCCCGCAGCACGACCGCCAGGCGACCGGCAACCGCATCCTGCAGGTTGGTGATCGCCACATGGCCGCCATAGCGCAGGGCCAGCCCCGCGCCCAGAAAGGTCATCCAGATCATGCAGTAGCGGGCGACTTCCTCGGCCCAGGTAATCGAGAAATTGGTCAGATAGCGCAGGCTGACATTGGCGAAGACGACCACCGACATCCCGCTCAGAAGCAGGATCAGCGCCCATTTGTTGGCCTCGACGAACCAGCGTTCGAAGGTCTGCACGGCTTCACCCGCTCGTTGGATGTCTCGACCGGCCGGCGCGACCGAGGCCGCGCCGGCCGATCATGTCCGATCGCCGATTATTCGGTGGCGATGATCTGTTCGACCAGATCCTGGCCATACTGGCCGTAATACTGCTCATAGGCCGAGGCGAGCGCCTCCTGGAACACGGCCTTCTGCTCGTCGGAGAGTTCGCCGACTTCCATACCGGCCTCGCGCAGCTGCTCCACGCCGCTCTGTTCGACGTTGTCGACAAAGGCGCGCATGGCCGCCACGGCTTCCGAGGCGGCATCGCTGAAGATCTGCTGGTCCTCTTCCGACATGCCGTCCCAGAGCTGGCGCGAGACGAGCAGCAGCGCCGGCGAATAGACGTGGCCGGACAGCGTGAGATGACGCTGCACTTCCGAAAGATTCGCCGAGGTGATCACCGACAGCGGGTTTTCCTGGCCGTCGATCGTGCCCTGCTGCAGCGCGCCGATCACCTCCGGCCAGGCCATCGGCGTCGGCGCCGCGCCAAGCGTCTCGAAGGCGGTGATGTGGACCGGGTTTTCCATGGTGCGCAGCTTGAGGCCGGCCATGTCGCCCGGCTCGCCGATCGGACCGCGATTGTTGGTGATGTGGCGGAAACCCTGCTCACCCCAGGCCATCGCGACCAGCCCGACATCGTCGAACCTGGCGAGCAGGCCTTGGCCGATTTCGCCATCCAGCACGTTGCGGGCATGGTCGAGGCTGCGGAACAGGAAGGGAATGTCGGTCACGCCGACTTCAGGCACGAAGTTGCTGAGCGTGCCCGAGGACACGATGGTCGCCTCGACCGTGCCGATCTGCACGCCTTCCACGACTTCGCGCTCGCCGCCGAGGCCGGAATTCGCAAAATGCCTGAACACGAAGCGGCCATCGGTGTTGGCCTCGACCTCTTCCTGCCACTTGGCGGCTGCGACGCCGTAATGCGAGGATTCCGACAGCGCGTAGCCGATCTTGACCTCGGTCTGCGCCAGCGCACTGGCCGACCCAAGAAGCGATACGGCCATGGCCGAGGCAACGAGCCAGCCTGTGCTGACCTTGTTGAAATTCATCATTTCGTCTCACTCCCAAAACCATCTATTGTCGTCAGGCAGGGCATAGCTGGGTCCCTCCCTGCAAGGCGCAGGACCATAGGCAGCGCCGCCGGGCAGGTAAAGCCAATTCCCGCTTTGTTACCTTGCGTCCGAATGGCATTGTCGGCAGCCTGTCATGCAGCAGATTGCATGAGCGGGTCGCCGTGCGGAAGGATGCGGCGACGGAAGCCGAGGGGGCAAGGACTGCATGACGACGATCACCACCATCGCCGAACTGGAAGCGCTCTATGGCCCGCCGGGGGAAGCCTCTCTGGTCAAGGAGACCGACCGGATCATTCCCGAATATGCGGCCCTGATCGAGGCCTCGCCCTTCGTCGCGCTGGCGACCTCCGGGCCGGAAGGGCTCGATTGTTCGCCGCGCGGGGATCTCGCCGGCTTCGTGCGTATCCGCGACGACCGCACGCTGATGATCCCCGACCGGCACGGCAACAATCGTGTCGATTCGCTGCGCAATGTGGTGCTCGACGGGCGTGTCGGGCTCCTCTTCCTGCTGCCCGGCTCCGGTACCACGCTCCGGGTCAACGGCATCGCCTATCTCGCGGTCGACGAGGGGCTGCGCGCGGCAATGGCGGTGGAAGGCAAGCCGGCCCGCTCGGTGATGATCGTCACCGTCACCCAGGTCTATTTCCAGTGTGCCCGCGCCATTCACCGGGCCCGGCTGTGGGAGCCGGAGACCTGGACCGACCCCGAGACCTTGCCAACCCCCGGCCAGATCCTCGCCGCCACGAGCCAGGCGCGGATCGACGGCGAGGCCTACGACGCCGAATGGCCGGCGCGGGCGGCCAAGACGATGTGGTAGCGGGGCGGGGCGAATAGCGCGTGCGCAGATGCCAGGTTCCTGCCGTAGCCGCGCCGTAGGGTGGGACGCTACTCCGCCGGCCTCACGTCTGCCTGCCCCCCATCCCCCAGCCGCACGCTTCTCAGCCGCAACGCATTGCCCACCACGAAGACGCTCGACATGGCCATCGCGCCCGCCGCCAGCATGGGCGAGAGCAGGATGCCGAAGGCCGGGTAGAGCGCGCCCGCGGCGACCGGGATCAGGCTCGCATTGTAGGCGAAGGCCCAGAACAGGTTCTGGCGGATGTTGCGGATCGTGGCGCGGGAGATGGCGATCGCCTTGGTGACGCCCACGACATCGCCCGACATCAGCACCACGTCGGCGCTCTCGATGGCGATGTCGGTGCCCGTGCCGATGGCGATGCCGATATCGGCTACGGAGAGGGCGGGGGCATCGTTGATGCCGTCGCCGACGAAGGCGGCGGTGCGGCCGCCCTGCTTCAGCCGCCGCACGGCCTCGACCTTGCCTTCCGGCAGCACCTCGGCCTCCACCTCGTCGATCCCGAGGCTGGCTGCGATGGCACGGGCGGTGCGGGCATTGTTGCCAGTTACCATCGCCACCCGCAGGCCGAGATCGTGAAGCGCGCGGACAGCAGCGGCCGCACCAGGCTTGACCGGGTCGGCGACCGCGATGATCGCGGCAAGCTCGCCGTCGATGGCGGCATAAAGCGGCGTGCGGGCCTCGTCGCCGAGCCGCCGGGCGGTCTCCGCAAAGCCAGCCACATCGATGCCCAGCCTTGTCATGTGGCGGTCGGCACCGACCGCGATGCGACGGCCGTCGACGCTGGCCTCGATGCCATGGCCGGTGATCGACTGGAAGTCGCTCGCCTCGGCGATCGTCAGGCCTTCGCGCTCGGCGGCCCTGAGAATAGCTTCGGCGACCGGGTGCTCCGATGCGGCCTCGGCAGAAGCGACCAGGCCCAGCACCGTTTCGCGGTCGAAGCCCTGCACCGTCTCCAGATCGGTCAACTCAGGCTGGCCCTGCGTCAGCGTACCGGTCTTGTCGAAAGCCACCACGTCGACCGAGCGCAAGGTCTGCAGCGCCTCGCCATTGCGGAACAGCACGCCCATTTCCGCGGCGCGTCCCGTGCCGACCATGATCGAGGTCGGGGTCGCAAGGCCCATGGCGCAGGGGCAGGCGATGATCAGCACCGCCACCGCATTGACCAGCCCGAAGGTCAGCGCCGGCTCGGGTCCGAAGACCAGCCAGACGAGGAAGGTGAGGATCGCCGCGCCGATCACGACCGGCACGAACCAGGCCGTGACCTTGTCGACCATCGCCTGGATCGGCAGTTTCGAGCCTTGCGCCTCCTCCACCATGCGGATGATCTGGGACAGAAGCGTGTCGGCGCCCACCTTGGTGGCGCGGTAGGTGAAGCTGCCGGTCTTGTTGATGGTCCCGCCGACCACCTCGTCGCCCTCGCCCTTGGCGACGGGAACCGGTTCGCCCGAGATCATGGCCTCGTCGACATAGGACGAGCCCGACAGGACCTCGCCATCGACCGGCATCCTTTCGCCCGGGCGCACCTGGATGATGTCGCCGGCCACGACCTCGGCGATGTCCAGGTCGTGCCATTCCTCGTCGCGCCTGACCCTCGCCGTCCGGGGCTGCAGGCCTATCAGCCGCTTGATCGCCTCGCTGGTGCGGCCCTTGGCGCGCGCCTCGAGATAGCGGCCGAGCAGCACCAGGGTGATGATCACGGCGGAGGCCTCGAAATAGACATTCGCCGTGCCGGCCGGCAGGATGCCCGGCAGGAAGGTCGCGACGACGGAATAGGACCAGGCCGCACTCGTGCCGATCAGCACCAGGGCGTTCATGTCGGGGGCGCCGCGCATGAGGGTCGGGAAGCCCTTGCGGTAGAAGCGCAGGCCGGGGCCGAACTGCACGATCGTCGCCAGCACGAAATAGAGGATGTAGAGCGGCTGCTGGCCGAAAGCCTGCAAGAGCCCGTGATGCATCGGCGCGTATAGATGCGAGCCCATCTCCAGCACGAAGAGCGGCAGGGTGAAGACGGCGGCGATCGACAGGTCGCGCTTCAGGCCCGAGAGTTCGCGGTCCTTGGCGTCCTGGTGGGCGTCCGTCCCCGCGGCCGTTGCCTCGGTGCGGCGCGGCTCGTAGCCGGCCGACCGGATCGCGGCCTCGACGGCGCCCAGCATTTCGGTGCCGGAGACCGCCTCCACCGAGGCGCGTTCGCTAGCGAAATTGACATTTGCCCTGATCACGCCCGGCACCGCCGCCACCGCGCGCTCCACCCGCGCCACGCAGGAGGCACAGGTCATCCCGTCGACGCCAAGTTCGAAACGCTGCAGCGGCACCTCGTAGCCGGCCTTGCGGATGGCGCCGATGACCGTCGCCGGCTCCCCGCCGGGCAACAGGGAGACGGTGGCGCCACCCGTGGCAAGGTTCACCGATGCGCTGGTCACGCCGGGGGCGGCGGCAATGGCCGTTTCCACGCGCCGTACGCAGGAGGCGCAACTCATGCCCTCGATGGGCAGGCGCAGGGTCTGCTCCCTGCCGTCAATCTGGCTGTGCGCGTTCATGATCTTTCGCCTTCCGTTGGACTGTGGCCCCTTAGATAGGGTTTCCAGTCACTGGAAGGTCAAGGCACCCGGATCCATGACTCCCTCTTGAGCTTCCAGTAACTGGAAGGCTTACCTATATGAGGGAGGCATCAATCGGAGCGATCACCATGAACATCGGCGCCGCCGCCAGGCAGTCGGGCCTGCCGCCCAAGACGATCCGCTATTACGAGGAGATCGGTCTCCTGAAGGCCGACCGCGCCGAAAACGGCTATCGCGACTATTCCAGCGAGGACGTCCACCGCCTGCGCTTCGTGCAGCGGGCGCGGGGACTGGGCTTTTCGGTCGAGGAATGCCGGCAGCTTCTGTCGCTCTACAGCAATTCCGGCCGCGAGAGTTCAGACGTCAAGGCGCTTGCCACGACCAAGCTCGACGAGATCGACCGGAAGATCGAGGAACTGAAGGGCCTTCGCAAGACGCTGTCCCACCTCGTCGCCAGCTGCCACGGCGACGACCGCCCCGAATGCCCCATCATCGACGGCCTGGCCGGCCGCACCGACGCCTGACGGAGCGCTCTCAGGCGGCCGGAGTTATATCGGTCAGGGCGAAATCGTTTCCCTTGAACAACAAGGGTTCGCCGGTGGCCTTGGCGAGCGCATAGGCAAAGCAGTCACCGAAATTCAGCCCCGCCTTGTGCCTGCCCTTGCCGAAATCCAGAAAGGCCTGCCGCGCCAGTTCACCCTGCTCGACCGTGACGGGTACGATGGTGATGCCTGCCCGGCGGAAGAAGGCTTCGGCCTGGCGCATCCCCTCCGGCCCGAGTTGCCCCTCGATCACCATCGAAAGCTCGACGTGGCTCGCCACGCTCATGCGACACTCGTCGGCGTCATGAATGAGCCGGGCAAATGCTGTGGCCTCCGCTTCGCGATAGAGGATCGCCACCATGGCCGATGTGTCGATGATCACCTGGGCAGGCCGTTTTCGTCGTAGAGAAGCTCGGCGTGATCGACATAGGGCCGCTCAACGAGCGCAGCCGACCGGTCAGCAATGGCCAGCAGTTCTTCTACGCTTGCCTTGCCCTTGCGGCGCTCGATGCGGTCGAGGCGCTCGCGCAGTGCTTCAGTCACCACGCGCGTCATGCTCTGTCCCGTGACCCGTGCAATGGCGCTGGCCAGCCGATGCGCTTCGGGATCCTTGATGCTGAGGCTCACGACGGTACCTTTCTAGAAATATCGACACCTTTCTACCATAAGATGTCGACGTTCCAACGACAAGCCTCATCTCCCCCGCGGCACGACGATGCGTTCCGGCTGCGCCAGTTCCAAACGGTTGCGGGGGCCCACGGCGAGCGTGTGGATGTAGAAGCAGGCGGCCCCCGGCGGCGACATCACCGGCGAGGGTGCCGACACGATGCGCACGCGCCCCGATTCGCCGACCCAGTCGACATGGCGGTGGCCATGCATGACCACGATACGCCCGCCAAAACGCTGCAGCAGCCGCACGAACGAACTGCCATTGATCAGCGCGGAGCCAATACGCGCGGAAAACTTCTTCACCGGGGTCGGATACTCGACCAGATGGTGATGCAGCGCCACGATCCAGCGCGACTTCGGATAGTGGCGAACCGCATCCTTCAGATCGTTGATCTGCATGGCCGGGACGAGACCGAGCGCGTTGGTGAAGGAGAAATGCGTTTCGGCATTTGAATTGAGCAGGATCACGCCCAGTCCGCCGGGCGTCTGCGGGGGCATGACCATGGGGAAACAATCGTCCCAGAGCTCCGACAACCGCCACGACAGGCGCTGGCTGCCGCGATCGGCGAATTCGCGGATGGTGTCACGGTGCGGCGCCAGCATCTCGCTCAGTGTCTGGCCCGGCCGGTGACGCTCGCTGTCCATGATGAGTACGCGGCTTCCCTGCACCGCCTCCATTGCCGACAGCATGCGCATCTGGCGCAGCCGCTTGCCGGCGCTGTTGGGGATTTCCAGCCGTGCCGGATTGGTGCGGTCCACGACGTTGAGGTCGTGGTTGCCCGGCAGGATTAGCATGCGTTCGACCAGCGCCGGATGCCGCGCGAACGCGTCCATGATCTGCGCCCATTCGGTCGAGCGTCCGGCGTCGGTCAAATCGCCGCTGACGATGATCAGGTCCAGCGGCTCTCTTGCGTGGATGGCGGCCAGCCCGTCGAGCACCTCGTTCATGCGGCCATTGCCACGCGGGCCGGCCCGACCGCTTTCGACACGGAATTCGTAGTCTCCGCCGACCGCATGCAGATCCGACAGATGCGCCACCCGCCAACGCAGCGCGGCTTTCTCGGGCTTGTCATAGGCTTCGAGATCGCTCGGCTGGTCCATGGTCGAGTCGGCGATCGCCCAGACCACCGACGCCCCGGCCAGGAACACGCCGATGACCACCGCGGTATTGGCGAGCGCCGGCAGGATCAGGCGTTGCGGATTGCGGAGGTCGGCCAGCACGCCTACCCAGCGCGTCGAGGGCCAGGCGGCCAGCACGATCCAGGCGGCGAGGCAGCAAAGAACGACGCCCGCTCCCGCGGTCGCGACGCCGCGCAGCTGCGCGCGCCGCCGTGGGCCGGCCTCCGGCGACAGGGATCGTTCGGCCAGATGCCGCAGCGCCTCGCGCACGAAAGCGTAGCCCGGCTGCACGACCAGCGAAACGAGCGACCAGAAGCTGCGTTCCGAAGCACGATACAGCGACGGCCCGCCCCACCAGGCCACGACCGGCGCGGCGACGACCAGCACCACCGTGCCCGTGCTGCTCAGGAAGGCCGCCGTCTCGCGGGGCAGCACGGAAAACCACGCGCTCACCAGCACCGGCGCCAGGCCCAGCAGCACCGCCGGCAGCAGGATCATGATCAGGATGGAGATCAGCAGCTTGGACAGGCTGACCTCGACCAGCATCGTGCTCGCCGCGACGATGAGTGAACGATCCCTCAGGCTGGAGACGTCGTCCTCGACATCGCCCGTGCGCGGATCGATCAGTGGCGTGTGCGGCTCGCTGTCGTTCATGTGCAACTGGACTAGGGCCGGGCCACAGACGCGTCAACCGTAACCGAGCGCCACGACAAGAACCGCCGCCACCAGCAGCATGGTCAGTACGGCAAAGACGGCATCGCGCGGCGCGAAGGCGGGCGCGCCGATCACCGTGCGCGGACGGTCCGGCGACAGCCCTCTCGCCTCCAGCGCGATGGCCGTGCGGGTGGCGCGGCGGATGGCGAAGGCAAGCAGCGGGACGACCAGCGAGGCCGTCTCCAGCGGGCCGGGCAAACGGCGCGGCGGCCGGCCCTTCTTCATCGCCCTGGCAAGACGGATCTGCTGCGCTTCCGAGGCGAGATCGGGGACGAGTTGCAGGGCGGCGAAGAGCGAGAACCCGACCCGCGCCGGCAGCCGCCAGCTGACCATCAGCGCCTTGACGAGGGAACCGGGATCGGTGGTCAGCGCGAAGACGGCCGAGACCATGCCGCAGGCGATGGCGCGCAGGAAGAGCACGATCCCCACCGAAAAGGCCTCCGACCCCAGCGGCGTCTCGCGCGCCATCTGCAGCGCGAAATCGCTTTCCTGGCGAAACAGCAGGCTCGTCGTCAGGAAGCCGAAGCCGAACAGCGCAAACGGCACCATCAGCGCCAGCACCAGCAGCGGTGATCGTCGTTCGAGCACGATCAGGGCAAGGGCCGCGGTGGCGATGATGAATATCTGGATCCACGCATCGAAGACGAGGATCGAGACGGCAATCCAGACCATGCAGACAACCAGCTTGGCCAGCGGGTGGATGCGGCTCAGCATGCCGGCGCCCTTTCCAGCCAGTCGATCAGCGGGAGAAGGGCCGGCGGTTCCAGCCCTGCGCGCGCCATGAGATCGCGGTCGCGCATCATGTCGATGGGACGGCCTTCGCCCAGAACCTGGCCCTCCCCAACCACCACGACCCGGTGGCAGACCGCCAGCGCAAGATCCATCTGATGGGTGATGACCGCGATGCCGTGTCCGATCTCGGTCAGATTGGCGATCTGGGTCTCGACGGCCGCGGCACCGACCGCGTCGAGGCCGGCGGTCGGCTCGTCGAGCACGAGGAACGGCCAGCGGCCGGAGGCTGTCAACGTCGCAAGAGCCAACCGCCGTTTCTGGCCTTGAGACAGTTCATATGGGTGGTGCGACTCCAGCCCGTCGAGCCGCCAGCGGCGCACCAGTGTGGCAACGTGCTGCGCCCGCTCGGCCTCGGTAAGGATGCGGTCGGTCGCGTCTTCGATCTCCGCCCGCACCGTGCCGGTGACGAACTGGTTTTCCGAGTTCTGGAACGCCATGCCACCAGCCGGGCCGACCCGGCGGCCGCCCTTCAGGCGCAGCAGGCCGGCAAGGCTGGCGCCCAGCGTCGACTTGCCCGCCCCGTTGCCGCCCAGAATGCCCAGCACCTCGCCGGCGCGCAGCTCGATCGAGATGCCGCGCAGCACGACCGGCCCGAACAGGGGCGCGCAATCGACAGCCTCGAGGGCTGCCACCGTCTCGCCCTGCGCGATCTCGGGCCGCATGCGCCGTTTGGCGAAGCCCGTCATGATTGCAGCCGCCAGGGAGCGTGCTTCCGCCGGCAGGCCGTCGAGATGGTTGATGACCGCCTGCACACCGCCAGGGGGAGCTTTCGGCGCCAGCGCCGCATGCGCCAGCTCGGCGTCGAGAAGGCTCGCCACCGGCTGCCAGATGCCGAACCGGTCGAGCAGCGCGCCATGCTTGCGGAACAGATCGGCCGGCGGCCCCTCGGCGATCAACGTGCCGTCGGGGCCCATCACGGCGACGCGGTCCACCCGGTCGATCAGCCCGTCGAGGCGGTGATCGACGATCAGCACGCTCTGAGCCTGCGTCGGCTCCAGAAGCAGCGACCGAAGCCGCTCGGCTGCCCTTGGCGCCAGGTGGGCGGTCGGTTCGTCGGCCACGAAGAGGGGCGCTTCCTGGGCCAGCGCGGCGGCCATGGCCACCAGCTGTTTCTCGCCGCCTGAAAGCCGCATCGTGCGGCGCTCGGCGAAGTCCGGCCCCAGCCCGACCCGTTCGAGGGCACGCGCCACCCGCTGCCTGATCTCGCCTTCCGGCAAGGCCAGGTTTTCCAGCGCGAAGGCGACTTCGTCGGCGACCGTCATGCCGCAGAGCGTCTGGTCGGCATCCTGGAAGAGCTGCGCCACATGGCGCGACCAGTCGGCCGGCGGCCGGCTGGCGACCGCTTCGCCGAACAGCGCGATCTCGCCCGTGACCTCTGCCGGGATGGTGGTCGGGATCAGCCCGGTCAGCGTGTTGAGCAGGGTCGACTTGCCGCAGCCCGATGGCCCGAGCAGGAGAAGCCGTTCGCCCTCCTTCAGCACCAGCGAGAGAGGCCCGGCCGCCGCCTTGTCCTGGTAGGGGTATTTTATGCTTGTGTCCCGCCAGGTGGCGACGGCCTTCGCCTCAGGCATGGGCGCCGCGCCGCGCCCGGTCGATGGGCAGGCCGGACAGGACGCCGGTCTTGTAGAGCGCTTCTGTTACCCAGTGACCGAGCAGCCCGCCCAATAGCGCCCCGCTCAGGCAGCGCAGCACGAACATCGCGATCAGCAGGCCCGGCGCCAGCGCGCCATAGTCGAAGCGTATCCAGGTGTAGATGAAGGAGAAGATCGCCGCCCCGACGCCCGCCGCCATCAGCACCGGCAGGCGATAGTCGCGCCATTTGCGTGCAGCGAAAACCGCTTCGGCGCCGGCGCCCTGGACGAGGCCGGTGACGAGCAGGAGCAGTCCCGCCGGGCTGCCCAGCAGGATCTGCACGGCTGCCGCCAGCACCTCGGAGAATAGCGCCGCTCCAGGCTTGCGGATGATGGCTGCGGCGATGATGGAGACGATGAACCAGAAGCCCATCACGACATCCATCGTCACCGCGCCGAAGATCGCCTGGGTGATCAGCCAGACCTGCACCCACGCTAGGTAGAGCACGCCGAAGACCGCGCCGAGAACCGCGCAGATGAGGATTTCACGCAGAGTCCATTTGTACTGAATGTCCATGATCGTCTTTCCTGGAGGTGAATGGATACGCCGTGGATGCGCACGGCGAAAGAATGAGCGTGCGTCAGCCGCGCGGGCTCGGGCTGTTGGCCGAAACCGTCAGGTCGAGCGCGACATGGCCCTGCGGTGCGCCGAAGCGCAGAAAGGCCTCGCCGAGCGTGGCGAAGACCGGACCGGCATCGCCCCTGAGCTTGGTGCAGAAATTCTTCGACCTGTCGAAGACGCCAGACCCTTTCAGGAAGTCGATGCAACCATAGATCTCGTCCATGTGGTGATCGGCGCCCAGCGGGTAGAGCGAGAACTGGGCCGCGACCTCCTGGCCGGTCGGTCTTGACTCCGCGACGGCGGATCTTGCCGCCGCGACCCTTTCCTCGAGGCTGCCGGCATGGATGCTGCCGGCGATCGGCGTGCAGATCGGATCGTCCGGCTCGCCGGGACAGCCGCGCGAGATCGTGGCCGACAGGACGCAATGTACGCCGCTGCCCGCCGCCGCCACGAAGAGGTCGCGCATGGCTGGAAAGAGCTTTTCGGAAGGCCCGACGATCAGCGTCGAGACATCGTCGGTCTCGATGCGGAACTCGTCCCTGTAGGGATCCAGCGCCGAAAGCGACCCGAGGATGATGTCCACGAAACGGTCGGACATCGGGTAGAGGGAAATCTGCGCGCCTGAAAACATCGTCACCTCGCTCCGCTGGCATTACCCAGATCAGCTTTAGGGTCCGGAGGCATGCCGCCTCGCATCTCAGCCCCGGGAATTCGGAGCACCCCTGTCGATGGCCGAACTCATAACAACAGTCGGGCAGGCTTTGCAACAGCCTGAATCAACTTTTGCGGCAGGTTACGCAGGGGGATTTCTTATGTCCGGTCGCGGATTTCGAATAGGGTGCCGAAGTGCTGCTGGTCTATGCAATCGTTGCGCCCCTCCGTGCTCTGCTCTAGGGTTCCGGAGGTGCGACTTGCCCGAACGGGCTCGTATAAGGGAGGAATATCAATGACTACACACTCTGGTTGGAAGACCGGCCTCGTTGCCGCGACCGTCGGCGCGCTTGCCGGCTCCGTTTTCATGCCGGCCACGGCCGACGCGCAGACCGAACTGCGCCTGCACACATTCGTTGGCCCCGGCCACATCATCTTCCGCGAGATTCTCGAGCCCTGGAAGGCGCAGGTCGAGGAAGAGAGCGGCGGCGAACTGACCATTACGCTCTACCCGTCGATGCAGCTGGGCGGCGGCGCGCCTGAGCTCATCCGCCAGGCGCAGGAAGGCACCGTGGACATGGTGTTCTCCTTGCCGGGCTATACATCGCCACAGTTCCCGCGCACCCAGATGATGGAGCTTCCGAGCCTCGTCGATGACGGCATGGAGGCTACCGCGCTGATGTGGGAGCTGCTCGAGGGCGGCCATCTCGACCCCGAATTCGATGGTCTCAAGGTGCTTGCGCTTTGGGGGGCGGACGATGCCGGGCTCTACACCCGCGACAAGCCGATCCGCGGCCTCGACGACATCGAAGGCATGCTGCTGCGCTCGCCGTCCGCGGCTCAGGCCAACCAGATCGAGTTCATGGGAGCCACCCCGGTCGCCATGGCGATCACCGAGCTCTACCCGCAGCTCGAGCGCGGCGTCATCGATGGCGCGATGGTTCCGTTCACGACCATCCTCGACTTCTCGATGTATGAAGTGGCCAACTACTTCACCATCACCGGCCCGATCTTCGGCCGGTCGCAGTTCGTCGTGGTGATGAACGAGGCGAGCTACGACAACCTGTCGCCCGAACATCAGGAAATCATCGACCGCACGACCGGCATCGAGATAAGCGAGAAGGCGACCCAGGCCTATCTGGACCGTGCCGAAGAGAGCATCCAGTTCGTGCGCGACATGGAAGGCAAGGAAGTGATCGAGCTCTCGGAAGAAGAGCAGGAACGCATCCGCGAAGTGCTGTCGCCGATCTACACGCAGTGGCTTGAGCAGATGGAAGCTCAGGGCATTGACGGACGTGTCATGCTTGACGTCGCCGGCGTCGAGATCGACGAGTAGGCATTGATGCTCGATCGCATCGAACACTGGTTCGAAAGGACACTGCGCCTCCTGGCTTATGCCGGGGGCGTGGTGCTCATCGGGCTCATGCTCCTCGTCGTCTACGAGGTCTTCATGCGCTATTTCTTCGGCCGCCCCTTCCGGGGCGGATACGAAATGACCGAACTGATGATGGCCACCATCGTGGCCTTCGGCCTGCCCTATACGGCGATCTCCAATGGCCACGTTTCAGTCGACATCCTGTCGCGGTGGCTGGATCGTCCCGCGCTGCGGTGGCTGGTCGTGCTGATCCACCTTCTGGGTGCCGTGCTGCTGGCCATGGTTGCCTGGCGCAGCGGGTTGCACGCCATGTCCGGCATGCGCTTCGGCGACATGACCAACATGATGCGCATTCCAACCTATCCCTTCCAGTTCGCGATCGCGATTTCGGCCGGCCTTTTTGCGCTGGTCCTGCTTCTGGAAGCGGCCAAGGCGACGCGCCCCAAACCTGAAAACGAACAGGAATATCCATGACACCGACCATGGCGGGGCTTGCCGGCCTCGCGGCGCTGTTTGCGTTGCTGGCCCTGCGCATGCCCATCGGGCTCGCCATGATGGGCGTGGGCGCAGCCGGTATCGCGATCCTCAACTCGCCGCAGGCGGCGATGAACGTCATGGGGCAGTTCCCCTATTCCTACTCCGCCGTGTTCACGCTGAGCGTCATCCCGCTCTTCGTGCTGATGGGATCCTTCGCCAGCATTTCGGGCATGGGCACCGATCTCTATCGCACCGCCTACACCTGGATCGGCCATCGGCGCGGGGGGCTGGCGGCGGCCACCATCCTGGCCTGCGCGGGCTTTGCCGCCCTCTCGGGCTCCTCGATCGCCGCGGCCGCCACCATGGGCAAGGTCGCGCTGCCGGAGATGGAGCGCTACAATTACGACAACAGGCTGGCCACCGGCGCGATCGCTGCCGGCGGAACGCTCGGTATTCTCATCCCGCCTTCGACGGTGCTGATCGTCTACGGATTGCTGACCGAACAGTCGGTCGGCCGCCTGTTTCTCGCCGGCTTCCTGCCCGGCATCCTGTTGACGCTGCTTTTCGTGATGACCGTCTTCATCATCGCCATCCTGCGGCCGGATGCGGGCCCTCCCGGCGAGAAGCCGCCGCTGCGCGAGCGGTTCAAGGTCCTGCTCCACTCCGGCGCACTGCTGTTCATCGTGACGGTCGTCCTGGGCGGCATCTATCTCGGAATCTTCACCGTCACCGAGGCGGCCGCCATCGGCGCCTTCCTGACTTTCCTCGACGCGCTGCGCCGCGGCAGGCTGAACGCGCACACGCTGTTCGGGGCGCTGCTGGATACAATCCGCACCACGTCGATGGTGTTCCTCATCCTGATCGGCGCCCACTTCTTCGCACCCTTCCTGGCACTGACGCGCATTCCGGTGGAACTCGCCACCCTGGTCGGCGACATGGCGGTACCGGCGATGGTCGTGTTGATCGTGATCCTGATCGGCTACATCCTGCTCGGCACCTTCATGGAAGGTTTCGCCATGATGGTGCTGACCGTGCCGATCGTGCTGCCGATCATCATGACGCTCGGCTACGACCCGATCTGGTTCGGCATCATGATGGTGATCGTGCTGGAGATGGGACTGATCAGTCCCCCGGTGGGCATCAACGTCTTCATCGTGAAAGGCGTCGCGCCGCATGTGCCACTCGGCCGCATCTATGCCGGCATCATGCCCTTCTGGCTGGCGATGGCCGTGTGCGTGCTGCTGCTGATCGCCTTCCCGGCCATCGCACTGCTGCTCCCCAACACGATGATGGGCCGCTAGGGGGCCGCCTCACCACCATAGCGGGAGGCCTGCCTCAGATCATCGAGGAACTCGGACTGCAGCGCGGTCGGCATCCAGCCCTGGCGCGTCGTCACGCCGATCGGCCGCTGCGTGTCCGGCAGGTTGACGGGGAGCCATGCCAGAAGCCCCGCCGCCTGCTCGTAGACGATCTGGCTGGGCGACAGCACCGTAAGCCTGTCGCTTTCCAGCAGGATGCCGCGTATTGCCACCAGCGAGCCGGTCTCGACCAGCCCATAGGCCGGGCCGATCCCGTGTTGGGCGGCGAAACAGTCGAAGATGGTGCGTGTTGGCGTGCCCTTGCGCGGCAGCACCCATGGATAGGCGACCAGATCCGCAGGCGCGACCTGCGCCTTGGCGAGCAGCGGATGTCCGGCACGCGCCACGATCACCAGCCCGTCCTCGAACAGCATCTCCTGCACGAAACCGCGCGGGCCCGGGCTTTCCCTCAAGGCGCCGATCAGCAGGTCGATCTCGCCCAGCGCCAGCGCATGGATCATGGCATCGTAGGAGCCGTCATGCATCTCGATCGAGGCGTGCGGCCGCCGGCTGCACCAGGCCGCCACGGTGAGCGGGATGACGCGGGTGCGCACCAGCGGCAGGATGCCGATCGCCACATGCCCGTCGAACCGCCCGTCGAGTTCGCCCACCTCCTGGTAGGCGCTCTCCAGTTCCTTCAGGGCAAGGCTCGCGGAACTGGCCAGCGTGAGCCCGGCCTTGGTCAGTCGCACGGTGCGCGGGCGGCCCTCGAAAAGGCTGAGCCCTGCGATACGCTCGATCTCGCGCGCGGCGCGCTGGACGGAAGGCTCCGCCTGGTCGAGCGCGCGCGCGGCCGCCGCGAAACTGCCGGTCCGCGCAAACGCCGCCAGCGCCCGCAGATGCGCGATGGTGGTGTGGGTCTCGAGATATTCCTGGCCTGATCCGCGGCCCGAGCGGCGCTGGCCGGCGAGCGTCTCGGCTGCCTGGCGCAGCAGTTCCAGCACGCGCTCGGCGCGGGCGGCAGCGATGTGGCCGCGCGGGGTAACGTAGATGCCGCCCGGCCGCCGTTCGAAAAGCTGGCCGCCGAACTGCTCCTCCAGCCCGGCGATCGCCTGGGAGGCGGCCGGCTGCGAAATGCCCACGACATCCGCTGCCTTGGACAACGAATTGAGCGCGATCGCGTGCTTCAGCAGCCGGATATGACGCAGGTTGGAATAGGCGTTCATGCCCTGATTCTATGCCTGACGCCGTGAAGTTCAAACAGCACCCACCAGGCAAGGGGTGCGGCCTCGCGCCTCATGCGGTCGGGCCCTCGTGCCCGGCCTGTGGCGCCGGGCACGCGATGGCGTTTTGGGCTCAGCTCTTGCGGGTACGCCAGCTGTCGGCGTAGTTCTCGCGCGCATCGCTGGCATAGGGCGTCGGCGCGACGCGAACCCGGATTTCAGCCTGCTTGTGGCGCTCGGTCGAGGTCTTGTCCGTGCCGCCGTCCGGCTCGCCCCAGATCAGCGTCAGCACGTCGCCCTCATTCACCTCGGCATCCACGACGCCCAGCGACAGCATGCAGCGTTCGTTGAAGGAATAGCCGTTGAACATTGACAGGCCCACCCGCCTCTCGCCCATCATGATCCTGTCGAAGCTCGACGAGGCATAGTTGGGCTGCGGCAGGTCGATCCACTTGTAGTTCTCTTCGCCCGGCTTGAACGAGGAGTGGATGACCTTCATCAGATCCTCGTCGTTCCACTCGAAGGTCACCTTCTTGCGGTGCGGCTTGTCCTTCATGGCAACGAGCGCGTCCTTGCCGATGAAGCCGTCCTTCTTCCAGCCGATATAGAAGCCGTAGCCCAGTTCGAACGGCGTGGTGTAGTAGTCCTCGATGTTGTCGGAGACGAAGCTGCCGCCGATGGAGCCGCCGGCCTCGTAGGAATCGAGGCCCAGCCACTGACGGTAATCCGACATCATGCCGTCGCCGGAATAGATCGCCGGCAGCGGCGACGGGATCCAGCCCGATTCCAGCGTATTGGTCGAATAGGCGCGCGCTCCGACGCGGCGCAGATCGACACCCGCGTCGAGACCGGCCTGCAGGATCACCGACTGGATGTAGGCCTTGTCCTCGTAGGGGCCCCAGATCTCGAGGCCCGGCGCGCCGGCCATGCCGTGGCGCAGCGCGCGCACCTTCTTGGAGCCGACATTGATCCAGTCGACATGGAAGAACTTGATCTCCTGGACCGGGCCGCCATTCATCTTGGCCAGCACCTTGTCGGCATCGGGACCCTGGATCTGGAAGCGGTAATGCGTGCGGTAGATCGCCTTGCCGTCGGGGCGCGAATCCGAGCGCGGGTCGCGGTGCATGCGCACGTTCCACTTGCCCCAGGCCTGCTGGAACTGGACCCAGTTGGCGGTCGGCGCGCGGCCGACCAGCACGAACTTGTCGTCGCGCTCGCGGAAGATGATCATGTCGCCGATGACATGGCCCGAAGGCGTCACCGGCACGAAGTGCTTGGCCCGGTTCTCGTCGAAATTGGCGAAGGAGTTGATGCCGACATGGCTCAGGAACTCGGCTGCCTGCGGACCCTCGACAATGAGCTCGTCCATGTGGTGGGTCTGGTCGAAAAGCACCGCCGAATGACGCCAGGCGCGCTGCTCGTCGCGCCAGTTGGTGAATTCCGGTGCGACGATCGGATAGACATACATGCCGATCTTCGAATTGCGCAGATGGCCGACGGTGTCGCCCTTTTCCCGCAGAAGCTCTTCCAGATTCCTGGGCGCCATTTTCCTCACCTCCCTGAGAATGCTAACTCAGCCGGCAACCGCCGGCCATGACCGAACGCAGGGACGACGGAGAGCGTCCTTTCCCTGCGCGTAGTTGATGTATACAGTCTGTACATTGATGGCCGCGGCATCGCAATGTCACTTTCAAAATCCGTGCCGGGGCATAATCTGGAGGATCGACGCATTTCGACTGACCCCGCGGGCGTGTAGAAGCGGCCTCCCTGGCCCTTCCGCCGCCACCCCTTCGCCTTTCCCTTCCCCGCTCGAAACTCCGCCATGCCCCGGTTTATTCCCGCCGCCTTCATCTCCTCCTGCGCCCCCGAAAGCCTGGCCTTGCCGGGCTCGCACGTGCCTGGACACGGCGCATGATCCGCGTCGCCTTCACCATCGGCGCCGGCATCGTCGCCGCGCTGCAGATCGGCAAGGCCGTCATCGCCATCCCGCTGATCCAGCAGGAGCTCGGCCTGTCACTGGTGCAGACCAGCATGCTCCTGTCGCTGTTTGCGATCTTCGGGGCATTGCTCGCCATGCCGGCCGGACTGGCAGCCCCCCGCTTCGGGGCGCGCCGCTGTCTTGCCTTCGGGCTGATGCTGCTGGGGCTTGGAAGCTTGGCGGGCGCGATGGCCGGTTCCTTCCCGCTGCTGCTGGCCACCCGCACCATCGAAGGCATGGGCTTCATCCTCGTCACGACCTCGGCGCCCGCGCTGCTGACCCGGCTGACCGCGGCCGAAAACCGCGCCCCGGCCTTTGCATTGTGGGGCGTCTACATGCCGCTCGGCATGGGGGCGATGATCCTCGCCGGCATCTTCATCGACGCCACCGGCTGGCGGCCGATCTGGTTCGTCAACGCGGCGATCACCCTGGGCTGGATGGCCGCCGCCTTGTTCCTGCTACCGGCGGACCCGAAAGTGGAGAAGGCCACGCTTCACCAGTATGGATTGCGCGCCACCATCGGCACCTTCGCCGAGGACGGGCGGCCCTTCCTGGTGGCCGGCACCTTCTTTCTTTATGGCAACCTCTATTTCGCGGTGACCGGCCTCTTGCCCGTCTTCCTGATCCAGCAATACGGGCTGTCCACAACCGCCATCGCGCCGCTGACCGCTGCCGTGATCTTCTGCAACGGCGCCGGCAATCTCACGGCCGGCTATCTGCTCAGACGTGGCTTTGCCTTCGACCGCATCATCGCCTGGGCATTTGGGGTTTCGGTGATCGCCTCGGCGCTGATCTTCGTCGGGCTTGGGGGCGCGCTGCCGGTGATGATCGTCGCCTGTATCGCCATGGGCATCGCCGGGCTGGTGCCGGCCAGCGTCATGTCGAGCGCGCCGACCATCGCCCGCGACATGGGCCATGTCGGCGCCATGATCGGCCTGTTCATGCAGGGATCGACGCTCGGCCAGTTCACCGGCCCGCCGGTCATGGCCTTCATCGCCGAGCGCGCCGGCTGGCCGGTCGCCTCGCTCTTCATCGCCGCGCTGGGCATCGGTGCCATCGGCTCGATTACGCTGCTGCGCCGGCGCGGACGTGTGCTGCGGGTCGAGCGGGCGGGACGCTGACGCAGACGATTATGCGGCCCGCCGGGAATCGAAAGTGACGCCGCCGTTTGGGCGGCCTATATTGGCCGCCAGATGGAGGAGGTTTCCGCGGGCCCAATGGCCACGCGGCAACCGGCATGCCGCGGCCCGGACATCGGGCGGCGCGCGATATCAGGGAGTGATTTCATGAACATGATGGCACGCAACGTGTCGCCGCCCAAGGCGCCGGAGAAATTCTTCATCGGTGGCAAGTGGCGCGAGCCGATCTCCAAGGAGCGGCTGAAGGTCGTCTCGCCGGTCACCGAGGAGGAGATCCTCTCCTACCCCGAAGCCGGCCGCGCCGACATCGACCTGGCCGTCGCCGCCGCACGCGACGCCTTCGACAACGGTCCCTGGCCGCGCATGGCGCCGGCTGAGCGCGCCGGATACCTGCGCAAGGTCGCCGCTCTCCTGACCGAGCGGCTGGACGACATCGCGGAATCCTGGACATTGCAGGTCGGCGCGCCGATCTCGCTCACCAAGAAGCTGGTCGGACAGAATCCCACCCTCTTCAACTATTACGCCGATCTCATCGAGACCTATCCCTTCGACGACGAGCGCAAGCGCGACGATGGCGGCCGGGTGCGGGTGGTCAAGGAGCCGGTCGGCGTGTGCGCGGCGATCACGCCGTGGAACGCGCCCCTCGTGCTGCTCGCCTACAAGGTCTCGGCGGCGCTGGCCGCCGGCTGCATGATGGTCGCCAAGCCGTCGCCGGAAACCCCGCTCGAGGCCTATATCCTGGCCGAGTGCATCGAGAAGGCCGGGCTGCCGGAAGGCGTGTTCAACCTGGTACCGGCGGGCCGCGAAGGCGGCGACTATTTGATCCGCCACAAGGACATCGACAAGGTCGCCTTCACCGGCTCGACGGCTGCCGGCAAGCACATCGCCAAGGCTTGCGCCGATCGCCTGGCCCGCGTCTCGCTCGAGCTCGGCGGCAAGTCGGCCGCGATCCTGCTCGACGATGCGGATTTCTCCAAGGCGCTGCCCAGCCTGATGGTCTATTCCATGCCGATCACCGGCCAGGTCTGCTTCTCGCTGACCCGCATCCTGGTGCCGGAATCGCGCGAGAAGGAGTTTCTGGACACCTATCTCGGCGCCGTGGGCAACATCAAGGTCGGCGATCCCTTCGATCCCGCGACCCAGATGGGCCCGCTCACCATGGCACGCCAGCTCGAGCGCGTGCAGGGCTACATCGCCGCCGGCCGCGCCGAGGGCGCGACGGTTGCCTGCGGCGGCGGACGTCCGCAGGGCATGGACAAGGGCTACTTCATCGAGCCGACCGTATTCACCGGCGTCACCCCGCACATGAAGATCGTGCAGGAGGAAATCTTCGGCCCCGTCGTCTCCGTGCTCACCTATCGCGACGAGGAAGACGCGGCCCGCAAGGCCAACAATTCGCCCTACGGGCTTTCGGGCGCCGTCTATACGGCCGATCCCGAGCGCGGCTACCAGATGGCGCGACGCGTACGTACCGGCAGCATGACCATCAACGGCATGATCGTCGACCCCAAGCACCCCTTCGGCGGCTTCAAGCAGTCGGGCATGGGCCGCGAGGGCGGACCTGAAGGCCTCGACAACTACGTCGAGACGAAGACGATTCATTACGCCGGGTGAACACGGCGCGTCTGGGAGATGATCCTGGGGTTCGAGTGACGGGGGGCATTGTGGCGCCCTCAAAGTGGCGCCCCCTCCACCACGCTTCGCGTGGTCCCCCTCCCCCGTAAACGGGGGAGGGTATGCCGTCGCGGCCGGCCTCGACCACTTCGCTTGCTTTGCAGGGGAGTATCTACCGCTGCGGCCGCCTGCGCCCTGATCCTCCCCTGCGAAGCGGGGGAGGGGGACCGCCGTAGGCGGTGGAGGGGGCGCAAGCTGAGCGCTTCGCCCGACCCATGGGAGCCACCCAAAATCCCAACGCTACCGTCAGCCTCGCGATCGAGGAGATAATCATGGCGTTCGAGTGATGAGCTTGAGCCCAGCACCCCGCCTTTGGGGAGGTCATGTCCAACAGGGATCGCCAGGCCGCTTGCCGCGGCCATCCGAACCTCATCACCAAACAAAAAGCGGCCCTTTCAGGCCGCTTCGACTGTTCTGAAATCCGGCCTACACCCTACTCGCTATGGCGGTCGACCCAGTCGACGCTGGCCTTGATGCCGCCCAGCGGGAAGATGTGCAGCTTCTTGATCAGGCTGTCGGGATTGGCGGCCATGTGGTCGGCGAGGCCTTGCGCGACATCGGTCGGCTCATAGGGCAGCATCAGCTTGGTGAGATCCATGGCGCGCTTCTGCAGCACCTTCAGCGAGGGGCCGACGCCGCAGGCCATGGCGAACTTGATCATGGTCTGGAGCTTGGCCGGACCGGCAATGCCGACATGGACCGGCAGCTGAACGCCGGCTGCGCGGATGTGGTCGGCCCATTCGATGATCGGCTGCGCCGCGAAGACGAACTGGGTGACGATCGCCATCTCGGCGTCGGTCTTGTCGGCAAAACCCTGCTTCCAGAGCAAGGCCTCGTCGGCCAGGCGGCTCGAGCCGTCGGTGTCGATGTCCTTGTTGCCCTCGGGGTGGCCGGCGACATGCAGGCGCTTGAAGCCGTGCTTGTCGAACAGGCCGGTCTCGATCATGTCGATGGAACTCGTCAGCGTGCCGCACGGCTTGGCGAGGCCGCCGGCCAGCAGCAGCGCCTGGTCGACGCCGGCCTCGTTGCGGTAGCGCAGGATCCATTCCTCGAGCTCGGCCGCGTCCTTGATGACGCGCGCGGGGAAATGCGGCATCACCGCCATGCCCTCGTCCGCCAGGCGGCGCGCCGTCGCGACCATGTCGTCGAGCGAGGTGCCCTCGATATGAGCGATGTATACACGTGTTCCGCGAGGCAGCAGATCGGCGAAGGATTCGATCTTGGCGGCGGTGCGCGGCATCACCTCGATCGAGAACGCCTCCAGCGCATCCGAAAGCGTTGAAGACGTTGCCTCTTCGGCAGGTCGGGAACGGTCCAGGAAATCAAGAAGCGCCATGGGTGATACCTCCACTGTGAACACATAATGTATACATGCTGCGCACGGCCATCAAGATCAAAACGTTCACATGCTAATCAAGAGGTTGCGGGTGATGTTCCGCCTGTTTGGGCAGGCAGAGGCGCCTACCGCCGGGGATTCTGTCCGGAAGGGGTTCATGCGCCACGGCGGAGGCGCCCCCGCGCTCCGTCCGGGATCCAGACCCGAACCTCCGACGCGGCTGTTGAAAGGCGGCGGCACAGCAGCCGATCGCCTTGCCCCTGACGTCGCCGGGTGCGAGCATTCGCAAAGACCAGCCCGTCAAACCCTGCCCTCCCCGAACGGACCTCGCCCATGAAACGCGCCCTCACCCCCGCCACCCTGCGCCCGCCCTTCGGCAATTACAGCCACGGGCTGCTGGTGCCGGAAGGCGCGCGGCTGCTGGTCACGTCGGGCCAGCTGGGCATCCGCCCCGACGACACGATCCCGCAGGAAGTCACCGCGCAGGCCGAACTCTGTTTCGAGGCGATCGGCGCGATCCTCGCCGAAGGCGGCATGGGATTTGGCGACATCATCCGCATCTCCGCCTTCGTCACGAAGCGCGAGCATTTCGTGCCCTATATGGCGGTGCGCGACCGCTACGTGTCGGACCCGCTGCCGGTCTCCACGCTGATCATCGTGTCGGGCTTCAACGTATTCCCGAACGAGATTGAAGATGTGGTCAGCGGCCACCCGAAAGTCGTCGAGTGTGCGGCGGTAGGTGTACCCGATGCCAAGAGCGGCGAGGCGGTGAAGGTCTACCTGGTACCCACGGCAGAGGGTGTCACGGAAAACGAGCTGAAAGAGTTCTGCCGTGAGCGCCTGACCGCCTACAAGGTGCCCAAGTCCTTCGAGTTCCGCGATGAACTGCCGAAGACGAACGTTGGCAAGATCCTGCGCCGCGAGCTCCGGGACGAAGCCAATAACAAGTAAAAGGCCCGATGACACAAGCCCCACCAGAACAGCCAGCGAATACACCATCAAACGGGGCGGCCGTGAAGGCCGTCCTGGAACAGCTGGAGACCTGTAACCAGCAGGAAGCCGCCCGTATTCGCAAGCTGGTGGCCCGAAAAAAGGGCCGTCCGGGGCAGAATGTGTTGC
>Ga0076930_100296_pt1 | contig 57320 bp, 61 predicted proteins | sample HotLakConsoUCCRE_FD_71149 | JGI IMG/M metagenome (GOLD analysis project Ga0076930, IMG submission 71149) | Hypersaline microbial mat communities from Hot Lake, Washington, USA - Hot Lake Consortium UCC-RE (version 3) (version 3) ...
CGCAGCAGGAATTCCTGCAGGTGGACACCACCAACATCCTCTTCATCTGCGGCGGCGCCTTCGCCGGGCTCGACAAGATAATCGCGCAGCGCGGCAAGGGCTCGGCCATGGGCTTCGGCGCCGAGGTGCGGGACGTGGAAGACCGGGGCGTCGGCGAGGTGTTCAAGGAACTTGAGCCGGAGGACCTGCTGAAGTTCGGCCTGATCCCGGAATTCGTCGGCCGCCTGCCGGTGATCGCCACGCTCGAGGATCTGGACGAGCCGGCGCTGGTCACGATCCTGACCCAGCCGAAGAACGCGCTCGTGAAGCAGTACCAGCGCCTGTTCGAGCTTGAGGACGCCCGCCTGACCTTCACCGAAGACGCGCTGGTGGCGATCGCCAAGCGCGCGATCGCGCGCAAGACCGGCGCGCGCGGCCTGAGATCGATCATGGAGGACATCCTGCTCGACACGATGTTCGATCTGCCGGGCATGGAGGGTATCGACGAGGTGGTGGTCAACGAGGAGGCCGTGACACCCGACGGGTCCCCGCTGATGATCTACGCCGACGATCGCAAGAAGAAGGACGCCGCTTCGGTCGGCTGACACGCAGGCCGGACGCGATGCCGTGACGACGCCGGACCTCAGGGCCCGGCGTTCGTCGTTTCGGGTATGGCTTCCACCGTCGGGGCCGGGAGAACGGTCACCTCGTCGAAGCCCCCTGCGAACTTGATCGCCTGCAGCATCAGTCGCGGCGGCGTCCAGAGCGCGGGATGCGTCGCGGCCCAGCCCTCCATGTCCTGCTTGAGCGCCAGAAGCCCCATGGTCTGCGCTGCGCGCATCGGGCCGCCGGAGTTCCGCGCCAGCCCGAGGCCGTAGACCGCAAGCACGTCGATATCGGAGGCCCGGCCCACCTCGCGCGCCTCCACGATCCGCGCGCCCTCGGCCATGAGCGCCGCCGTCAGCCGGCGGGACAGCGCAGAGGTCTCGGGCGTGACGGACGCGGCGGACACCGCCTCCCCGACGCCGAGCAGCCCGAGCGCCTGGACGATCCGCCCGGGCGGAATGCCCTCGCCGCGCAGGGCCTGCAGGGCCGCGTCGAGCGCCTGCCGCAGCCGGTCGACGACCGCTTGCCCCTGCGGCGCCGCGACCTCGCGGCGATGCCCGGCGGCGGAGAGAAGGCGGGGCGAGATGCGCCGTTCGGCGAGAAAGAGATGGGCGAGGGCCACGGCCTCGGGGCTGGTGCGGCACTGCGCGCGCGCGGCGGCCTCGAAGGCGAGTCCCGCCTCGAAGGGCAGCAGCAGCGCGGCCTCGACGCCGTCGACGATCCGTGCCGCGGCGGGACCGGGGGTACCTGCGGCAGTCGTCCGCGCGCGCGCGACGGCCTCGAGATAGCCCTGCCCGTCCACGAGCCGGCTGCGATCCTCGGAGAGGGGACGCGGCCCCTGCCCCTCCGCGATCAGGGCTGCGGCATAGCTGTGGGCGCCGGTGGCCAGATGCCCCGTGACCACCCCGTCGAGCAGCCCGGATCTCAGGGCGGTCTCGGCATCCATGGGCCGGCCCGAGAGCAGCAGCCCCAGCGCCGCCCCGGCCCCGACGGTGCGCGGCAGCCGCTGCGTGGCGCCCGCGCCCGGCACGAGGCCCAGCGTGATCTCGGGAAAGCCCAGCCGTACCTCTGGCGCGGCAAGCCGGTAATGGGCCGCCAGCGCCAGCTCCGCCCCGCCGCCGAGGGCGAGGCCCTGAAGCGCCGCGACGACGGGGATACGCATGGCCTCCATCCGCGCGCAGACCTCGGCCAGCGTGGGACCATCGCCGTCGGTGCCCCCCTCGCGGATATCGGGACCCGACGAGAAGATCTGTCCTTCGGCCAGAAGCACCGCCGCCCCGACGCCGGTATCGGCAGCGAGGCGGTCCAGCGTCTCGACGAGCGCGCGGCGGACCTCGGGCGTCAGGGCGTTGGCGGGCGGAAAGGCGAGGGTGACGAGCGCGACACGGTCCCGGATGCGGACCTTGACCGGATTGTCCATGACGTCGCCCCCGCACATCCCTCGTCGGCCGCGATGCGGCCATAGCTCCAGAGTGACGCAGGAGCTTCAAAACTCAAGGGGGCGCGGAGCCGGGTCGAAGAGCCTGTCGCGCGGGCCCCTCAGTGCGCCCGGCCCTTGAAGGCGCCGGGGCAGAACACCTCGAAGAGACGCTCGAGGATCGGCGTGATGCGCGGGTCGGCGAGGCGGTAGCGGATGGTCCGTCCGTCGCGTTCCGCGGTCACCAGCCCTTCGGCGCGAAGCCGGGCGAGCTGACCCGAGACATAGGACTGGCTGGTGCCCAGAACCTCCTCGAGTTCGCCGACGCTGAGCTCTCCGGGCACAAGGGCGCAGAGCAGCCGCAGCCTTTGGGGATTGGACAGCGCCTTGAGAACCGCAGCGGCCTCGTCGGCCGCCTTCACGATCTCGCTGTCGGGTATGATCAAGTCCTCGGTCACCATCGCTTCCTCTCACGCGGTCCGCATCCGAGCTTGATTTCCCGGACTCGTCCAATATATGTCGTCTTCGATATATATTCCAGCCCAGATCGAACAGCCAAGCGGGAGGACCAATATACGGATGATCGACCCGGAACACCACCTTCTTGAACTGGGCGTCCGACGCCCGCCGTCAACCTTTCGCTCTTCTTTTCGCAACGACAAGCAGAGCCGCCGCACCATCGCATCCGGGCCGACCGGCCCGGATGAATCCTGCCCGAACTGAAAGATCATCGGAGTTTCACATGCCAATAGACTGGATCTGGGGCCTCTTCGGAGGCGCCCTCATCGGGACCGCGGGGGCGGTCTACCTGCTCGCCAACGGCCGGATCATGGGGGCCTCGGGCATCGTCGGCGCGCTGGCGGACCGGTCGGCCACGGGCCCGGCCGCCCATGAGCGGATCGCCTTCATCGTCGGCCTTTTCGCGCTTCCGGCCGTCCTCGCGCTGCTCATGGGCGGGGCGTCCACCCATGCGGGCAGCGCGCTCTGGGTCTATGTCGCGGGCGGTCTGCTCGTGGGCGTCGGCACCCGCATCGCGAATGGCTGCACCAGCGGACACGGCGTCTGCGGCATCTCGCGGCTGTCGCTGCGCGGCATGGTCGCCACGGTGTTCTACATCCTCGCGGGCGGCCTGACGATCGTCGCCTTCCGTCACTTGCTCGGAGTGGTCTGATGCGCAATCTCTACGCTTTTCTCGCCGGTGGCCTGTTCGGAGCGGGTCTGCTGCTCTCGGGCATGACCGACACCCGCAAGGTGCAAGGCTGGCTCGACATCTTCGGGGACTGGGACCCCACGCTGGCCTTCGTCATGGGTGGCGCGATCCTGCCCATGGCCGTCGCCTGGCAGCTGACACGGGGCCGCAAGCCCCTGATGGGCGGCGCCTTTCCGCCGCCGCCTGAGCCGCGTCTGGGCCGGTCCCTGGTGATCGGATCGGTGATGTTCGGCATGGGCTGGGGCCTGACGGGGCTCTGCCCGGGCCCGGCGGTGGCTTCCGCCAGTTTCGGCGCTACGCAGGGCCTCGTGTTCCTTGCGGCGATGATCACCGGCATGGCGCTCGCCCCCTACGCCAAGAGGCGGCTGGACGCATCACCGGCCCCGGCGTAGACCGGAGCGGCATCGGGCATGGAGGCCGACATGAACTATCGCGCGATTACCGGGGATTACGGCGTCAGCGGGCAGATCTCGCCCGACGAGATCGGCGCGCTGAAGGAGGCCGGCTTCACCACGGTGATCAACAACCGTCCCGATGCGGAGATCCCTCCGGATCTCTCTTCGGACCGGATGCGGGCGGCGGTGGAGGCGGCGGGGCTGACCTATGTCGCGAACCCGTTCTCCCATGCGGCCTTCAGCCCGGAGCTGGTGGAGCGGCAGGGCGCAGCCATCGACGCCGCGGCCGGACCGGTCTTCGCCTATTGCGCGAGCGGCAACCGCAGCACGGTCCTCTGGGCCATGTCGCAGGTGAAGGCCGGGGCGATCACCCCGGCCGAGGCAGTGGAGGCGGCTGCAGCCCAGGGCTACGACCTGCGCGGGCTGATGCCGCAGCTCGAGGCGCTGTCGCCGGGCTGAGCCGGGCCGCCTGACCCGCCTCAGGTCTGGCGCGGGTCGGGCGGAGGATCGGGGGCGGGCCGGTCGAACGGCGGCCTGTCGCCCTCCTCGTCCTCCCAGGGCGGATTGTCCGGCGCGGTCTCGGGCAGACGGTCCGGAAAGGTCCGTGGATAGGCGTCTTGCGGCATGTCCACGGCATCCGACGTTCCGGGGGCCATCGCTTCCGCCGCATAGCCTTCAGAATCGGTCACCGGGGCGACCCCGGCCGCCACCGGGGTGAGTCGCGAGGACGGCAGGGCATTGGCGCGCGGCAAGGGCGGATGATCGGAGGCCGCCCGATGTGCCGCCTCCCGCAATTCCGGGGGCGGCGGAGGCTCCAGCCGGACCGCCTTCATTCCGCCGACCTGCCCCAGCCGTGCGGTGGCGACCACGGTGTTGCCCGCGCCCTCGAGACGGATGGACGACACGGTGACGCCGTCCAGCGGCAGAAGATCGCCGGGAGCGAACTCCTCCAGCCGCGAGATCGGCAGGCTCATGCGGTGCAGCACGGCGGTCAGCACCGCGGGCGCCGACAGGATCGAACGGTGCAGCCGTTCCGTCCAGTCGGAGGGTGCCGGGTCGGGCACGGGACGGCCCCGCAGGGCGGGCAGCGCGAGAAGCAGCCGGCCCGCGCGTCCGGCGACCCCCAGATCGATGTCGAGCCGCAGGAGCCGGTAGCGATCCTCGGGCAGGCGGAGCGCGACGCCCCTGCCGCCGTCGATGCGGCCGCCCGTGCGTGCGCCATCGGCCCAGCCGGCGAGCGACGTGGGCCCGGCGGCAAGGGCCAATTCGGTCATCACGGCGTCGATCACCGGCGCACAGAGGGCATGATCGGCCACGGAGACCGCCCGGTCGGGCGCGGAGACGGCCGAGAGCCGGCCCATGGTCTGCGATTCGACGAAGGCCGCACGAAGTTCCCGGTCAAGGGCCGCCATGCCGAGGATCGCGCCTTCGACGGAGCGCAGTTCGAGCGCGAGTTCCCCACCGGACAGGGCGGCGGCGACGGCATCGAGGGCGGCGTCCTCCTCCGACACCGAGGTCACGGCGACCTTGAGCCCGCAGGCGGTTTCGGACGCGCGGGCAACGGCCATGCGGACCGCACGTGCGGGCGTGAGCGCGGCCTCCTCCGCCGCCGGGGGGACGGCGGCACCGGCCATCCGGGCCAGTACGGTACGGATGTCCTGATCGGTCATCGGATGGTCACGACCTGTTGCCCCGGGCTGCGCTGGCGCACCCTAGCTCCGGCGGCCTTACCAGTGTGCTAACGTCATTCGGCGGCAAGAGCCTCCGTGGCGGGCAGGGTGACCCGGAACGCCGCCCCGCCCTGCCCGGGCTGGTAACTGATCGCGCCGCCCAGCCGCTCCATGATCTCGCGGCAGATCGCGAGGCCGAGCCCCGCGCCGCCGGCTTTCCCGGGGTCCGTCAAGCGCGAGAACTTCTCGAAGATGACCTCGCGGTCGGCGTCCCTGATGCCCTCGCCGTTGTCGATGAAATCGACAACCGTGGCGCCGCCGATGGAGCGGACCTCGATCCTGAGCTCGGGCCGGTCGGCGACACAGTACTTTCCCGCGTTCGAGATGAGGTTGATGAAGACCTGCGCCAGCCGGTCGAGATCGGTGCTCACCTGCACCGCCTCGCAGGCCCGGTCCCGGCGGATCGCCAGCGCCCCCCCGACGCCGGAGGCCCGCACGGCGCGGTCGAGAAGATCCGACAGCCGGCCTTCGGTGATGTTGAGCGTGACATTGCCGTTTTCCAGCACCGACAGGTCCAGAAGATCGTCGAGCAGCCGCGTCAGGCGCAGGGCCTCGTCATGGATGATGCCCGCGAAACGCTGCTGGTCGGCCGTCTCGAGGGAGATGTCGCGCAGGAGTTCGGAAAACGCCCGGATCGAGGTCATCGGCGTGCGCAGCTCGTGGCTGATCTGGCTGAGGAAGGCGTCCTTCTGGATCGAGAGCTGCGTGAGCTTGGCGTTGGCCTCGCGCAGGGCGCGGGCGGTGCGCTCCTGCTCCCGGCTCTTTTCCTCGAGGCGGGCGGAATATTCCATGATCCGCGCGGCCTCGTCGGCGACGGAGATCAGGTCCTCGACCGAGACCGAGGCGCCCTCGGTGATCTGGCCGATCATCGCATGGGCGGTCGCGGCCCCAACGGAACCCGCCAGCTCGCGTTCGAGGTAGTCCACGAAATCGGGAGTCACATCGGGCAGGTAGCCGGATTTTCCCTGTTTCTTCGCCTCCTCCTGGAACAGCGTCTGCGCCTCGACGGGTCCGAGGATGCGCTGCGCCATGATCAGCAGGTCCTCGGCGCCGCCGGCCTGGCGCGACCAGGTGCGGGGGCCCTGGGAATGCTCGTAGACATTCACGATCTGCGCGCCCTGCAGGCGCTCCAGCGGGGTCGGGAAGGTCACCACCGAGCCCACGAAGAAGGCCGTGGTGTTGATCAGCATGGACCAAAGCACGGCGTGGATCACCGGATCGATTCCCTCGATCCCGAAGAGCGCATGGGGCCGGAGCCAGCCGATCCCGAAGGGCCCCTCGGCAAAGGTCCGCGCGCTGATCACCGCATCCGCCCCGAAGCTCGGCAGAAAGAGGCACCACATCCAGATGAAGACGCCCGAGATCAGCCCCGCACCCGCGCCCCAGCGCGTCGCACCGCGCCAGAAGATGCCGCCCACCATGGCGGGCAGGATCTGCGTCATCCCGACAAAGGAGATGAGGCCGATGGCGGCGAGCGCCCCGCCTTCGGACACCTCGAAATAGACATAGCCCAAGGCCAGCACGGCCACGATCGACAGCCGCCGCGAGATCAGCACCACGGCGCGCACATCGCCCGAGACCATGGCGCCCTCGGTCCGCGCCGACAGCCACGCCGGGACGACGATATGGTTCGACACCATGGTCGCCAGCGCGATGGTGGCCACGATCACCATGGAGGTTGCGGAACTGAGACCGCCGAGAAAGACGAGCATGGCGAGGCCCTGCCGCCCCTCGGCCAGGGGCAGGGTCAGGACGAAGAGGTCGGGGTCCGCGCCGTCGGGCATCCGCTCCAGCCCCACCGCGGCGATGGGCACGACGAAGAGGCTCATGGCGAGGAGATAGAGGGGGAAGGCCCAGGAGGCGGTGGCGAGGTGACGCTCGTCGGAATTCTCGACGACGAGCACCTGGAACATCCGCGGCAGGCAGATCAGCGCGGCCCCCGACAGGAAGATCAGCCCCGCCCAGCGTCCGCCCGCGGGCTCCCAGGCCGCGAGGCGGCTCGCGTCGATCGTCTCGAGCGTCGCGGCGATGCCTCCTGCGAGTCCCCAGACCACGAAGACGCCCACAGCGATCAGCGCCACCAGCTTCACCACCGCCTCGACGGCGATGGCCATGACGATGCCGTGATGGCGCTCGTTGGCGTCGAGGTTGCGGGTCCCGAAGAGGATGGTGAAGACGGCGAGCCCCGCCGCGACCCAGAACCCGGTCCGGCCGATGTCGCTTCCGGCCCAGGTCGATCCCGTGGCCTCCGCAAAGACCGACATGGACAGCGACACCGACTGCAGCTGCAGCGCGATGTAGGGCGTGGTGCCGACCACCGCGAGCAGGGTGACGATCACGCCCAGCGCCGTCGACTTGCCGAAGCGCGAGGACACGAGATCGGCGATGGAGGTGGTGCGCTGGGACCGGCCGATCCGCACCAGCTTGCGCAGGACCCACCACCAGCCGACCATCACCAGCGTCGGCCCGAGGTAGATCGTCAGATACTCGAGCCCCGACCGCGCCGCGTAGCCCACGGCGCCGTAGAAGGTCCAGCCGGTGCAGTAGACCGACAGCGACAGCGTGTAGATCAGCGAGGTCCGCAGCCAGCGCGCCTGCCCGCGCGCGGCGCGCCGTTCGGCGGCGAAGGCCACGAGAAAGAGAAACGCCACATAGGCCAGCGCCACGGTGATCAGCAGGTTGAAGGAGAGCATCAGCCCCGCTCCGTGCCGTCCGCCCCGCGGTCCTCTTCCCGCCGGAGCGCCTCGGCCGTGTCGTCCTCGACCGCCAGCACCCCCGAGAGCAGGGCGGACAGCGCGACAAGGGCGATCCAGAGCCCGAACAGATACAGAAGCATCCCCGCCGTGGTGGCGTCGGGATCGCCGTCCTTCAGGAGCGGCAGCAGCATCAGCACGGCCGCCACGATGGGCAGCATCCGCGCCGCATCCCGCAGCCGGCGCAGCCGGAACGAGCTGCGCGCCAGAAAGAGGGGTCCCGGCCGCTGCGCGCTCATGCGCCCGTCAGTTCACGGACCGAATGCAGGATCTCGGCATTCGAGAAGGGCTTCGTCATGAAATGCGTGACCCCCAGCCGCTCGGCCAGCTCGCGGTCCTTGGTCTGGCCGCGCGCGGTCAGCATCAGCACGGGCAGATGCGCAAGGCCGTCCGTCCCCTGCCGCAGGTCCTGCAGGATGTCGAAGCCTGACCGCCCCGGCAGCATGACGTCGAGGATCACCACGTCGGGCGGATGCGCGCGCAGCTTCTCCATCGCGGTGGTGCCGTCGGAATGCGTATGAACCGTCCAGCCATCCCGCGAGAGGATGAAACTGATCGCCTCGATGATGTTGGGTTCGTCCTCGATAAGAAGCACCCGTTTGCGCATCCCCAACCTCCCTCGGGTGCGGCAGTGGGGCGAGTATCACGGGGTGCGCGGCCGTTGTCAAAGCACCACGCAACATCATTTCGCCGGCGCTGCCGCAGCGGAAAGGATCGACGGCTCCCGCCGGGCGCGGCAGTCGGGGCGGGGGCAGATGCGGCAGGCCACGCCCACGGGCCGCGGCGGCGCCGCGCCCCGTTCCGCGAGCGTGGCGGCGCGGAAGATCATCGTGGCCTCCTGTACCAGCGGCGTGCCGTAGTCGGGCGCGATCTTCGGCAGGGCGACGGCATGGGCCATGAGCGGCGTATCGTGGGCGCCGGGCAGGATCACGCAGGCCCGGATCGGGCGGCCGGGCTGGCCCAGCGCCTCGAACAGCGGCCAGAAGGGACAGGAGCCGCCGGCGCGCGGCAGGTCGATCCCCGCGAGCGGCTGCATAGCGGAGACGACGCCCGCGCTGTCGCAGATCGCGAGGCCGGTCACCGGATGGCCGTCCTCGGGCGGCAGGGCCGCGAGCCTGCGCATGACCCGGTCGAGCGGCGCGCCAGTCTGGCGGGCGAGGTCCACGGGATCATGCCGGGCCGCGGCCGCGAGGGGACCGAAGTCTGCCAGCGGCAGCGCCTCGGCATCCTCGGCATAGCGCAGCAGCCGCCCCCGGGCGAGGGCGCGCCCCCCGTCGGAGACCAGCGTCTCGGCCTCCGCGACGAGGCGGTCGACAGCGGCATGCCCCTCCGTCTCGAGCACACGGACCGGTCCGCCGCCCGAATCTGCAAACAGCGCGTCGGCCTCCTCGGTGGGCGAGAGCGGCACCGCGCGCTCGCCGCTGGTGGCGTCGAGGTAGGACACGAGCGCCTTGCTGCTTTGGGCGAGCCGCTGGGCGTCGTCGTAGATGTTGTGGTGAAAACGCCTCTGCCAGTCGGCGTCGATCTCCTCCTCGCCGGTCAGGATCGCCGAGGTCGAGCGGATCGAGGTCACCGCCGAGATCACCTCATGCAGCGCCTCGGCCAGTTGCGGGTCGTGCGCGAGCCGGTCCGACAGGCCGCGGAGCCGGTCCTCGAGGCCGGTCATCCGCCGTTCCTGGGTGACCACGAGATCGGCCCAGCCCGGAAACCGGCCGGCGAATTCGTCGACCCGGTCGAGCTCGGCGGGATGGGCCTGGACGGCGCCGGTCTCGGGCCGCGCGGCAGCGCGCCGCAGCGCCTCCACCTTGGCGGCCTCGGCGCCTTCGGCGAGGCTCTGGGGCTCGACGCTGAGGGCACGGGCGATGTCGCTGAGCAGCCGTCCGGCGATTCTGCGGCGGTTGTGTTCGATGAGGTTGAGATAGGAGGGCGAAATCCCGGCCATCCGCGCCAGATCCGACTGCCGGAGGCCCTGCATCAGGCGGCGTTCGCGGATGCGGCTTCCGGTGAACTGACGTGAGGGCATCGGATTTTCCTTATGCGTGACAGGGGCTTTCTGCGCCCGCGGGAAAAGGCTTTTACACTGTATGCGATGGTTCTGTGTATTGCTTTACAAAAAAATGTCGCTGTCAGAGGGACTTGTTGCGCGGTTTTCGAAAGCCTGCCGATATGTCCCTGCGCTGTAAATCGCGCGGCGCGCCCTGGGTAAGAGGAGACCCGAGGTGCGATCTTCGACAACAGGGAGGATATTCATGTCCAAATCGACCTTCACGCGTCGTGGCGTGCTCCGCACGGGTGCCGTGGCGGGCGCGGGCCTCGCGCTGCCGACCTACCTGCGCGCGCAGGACTCGGGCTTCACCAACGCCCCCGGCCCCGATTCGGTGACGCTGGGCTTCGCCGTACCGCTGTCCGGCCCCTATGCCGACGAAGGCGCCGACGAGCTGCGCGCGCTCGAACTCGCCGTCGAGCACCTCAACGGCGAGGGCGACGGCGGGATGCTGCAGACCTTCTCGTCGAAGGTGCTCGACGGCACCGGCATCCTCGGACGCCGCGTCGAATACGTCAGCGGCGACGACCAGACGAAATCGGACGTCGCCCGCGCCACCGCCCGGTCGATGATCGAGAAGGACGGCGCCATCATGATCACCGGCGGCTCGTCCTCGGGCACCGCGGTGGCCGTCCAGGCGCTCTGCCAGGAAGTCGGCATCATCTTCATGGCCGGCCTGACCCACGCCAACGACACCACCGGCGTCGACCGGAAGGCCAACGGCTTCCGCCACTTCTTCAACTCCTACATGTCCGGCGCCGCCCTCGCGCCGATCCTCGTCAACCAGTACGGCGCCGACCGGAAGGCCTATCACCTGACGGCCGACTACAACTGGGGCTACACCACCGAGGAGGCCATGCGCGCCTCGACCGAGGCCCTGGGCTGGGAGACCGTGAACTCGGTGCTCACCCCGCTGACCCAGACCGACTTCTCGTCCTACATCGCCCCGGTGCTGAACTCGGGTGCCGACGTGCTGGTGCTGAACCACTATGGCGGCAACATGGTCAACTCCCTGACCAACGCCGTGCAGTTCGGCCTGCGGGAGGCCCAGGCCAACGGCAAGCAGTTCGAGATCGTGGTGCCGCTCTACTCCGAGCTCATGGCCCGCGGCGCCGGCCCGAACATCAAGGGCATCCTCGGGTCGCAGAACTGGGACTGGAAACTGGAGAACGAGCTGGGGGCCAAGTACTCGGGCACCAATGCGTTCGTTCAGTCCTTCGGCACGAAGTACGGCTTCCCGCCGTCCCAGGCGGCGCATACCTGCTACGTGCAGACGCTGCTCTATGCCGACGCCGTCCAGCGCGCCGGGTCCTTTGCGCCCTGCGCCGTGGTCGAGGCCCTCAAGGGCTACGAGTTCGACGGTCTCGGCAACGGCCCGACGCTCTACCGCGCCGAGGACCACCAGTGCTTCAAGGACGTGGTCGTGGTGCGCGGCAAGGAGAACCCGGAGAACGAGTTCGACCTCGTGGAGATCGTCGAGGTCACGCCCGTGGACCAGGTCACCTATCCGCCGGACCACCCGCAGTTCGGCGGCGCCGAGGCCAGCCTCGGCACCTGCAACAACGGCGCCTGACCGGACCCGGGCGGCGCCCTGCGCCGCCCACTCCGGCACTCCCTGACCGCAGGCCGGGCCCCTGCCCGGCCTGCCTCAGGCCCTCCCGATCGTTCGTTCATCCCGGCACGAGAGGCCCCCATGGATCAGATCATCGTTCAAATCCTCAACGGGCTCGACAAGGGCTCCGCCTATGCCCTCATCGCCCTCGGTCTGACGCTGATCTTCGGCACGCTGGGCGTCGTCAACTTCGCCCATGGCGCGCTCTTCATGCTCGGCGCCTTCTGCGCGGTCATATTCAACCGCCTGCTCTCGCTCAGCCACAAGGTGGTCGACGAAAGCCGGACCGACTTTCTCGGCAATCCGATGCAGGTGGACGTGCCCTACGTTCACGAATGGTTCGGACAGGCCGCCGGCGACGCGCTCATCAACTGGTCGGTGCCGCTCTCGATCCTTTTCGCGATCCCCATCATGCTGCTCGTCGGAGTGGTCATGGAACGCGGCCTGATCAAGCATTTCTACAAGCGTCCGCACGCGGACCAGATTCTCGTGACCTTCGGCCTCGCCATCGTGCTGCAGGAGATCATCAAGTACTACTTCGGCGCGAACCCGATCCAGACCCCGGCCCCCGACGCCTTCCGAGGCAGCCTGGACTTCGGCGTCTGGCTCGGCTTCGATCCGCTGACGATCATGTATCCCTACTGGCGGCTGGTGTACTTCTTCTTCGCAGCGATCATCATCGCCGGTGTCTTCGCCTTCCTGCAGTTCACGACCTTCGGGATGGTGGTCCGCGCAGGCATGGCCGACCGCGAGACCGTGGGCCTGCTGGGCATCGACATCGACAAGCGCTTCACCTTCATGTTCGGCCTCGCGGCCGCCGTGGCCGGTGTGGCGGGCGTGATGTACGCGCCGATCGTCGCGCCCAACTATCACATGGGGATGGACTTCCTCGTCCTCAGCTTCGTGGTGGTCGTGGTGGGCGGCATGGGCTCGCTTCCCGGCGCCGTCGCGGCGGGGTTCCTGCTCGGCATTCTCGAGAGCTTCGCCTCGATGCCCGCGGTGACCCAGTTCCTGCCCGGCATCAACCAGATCATCATCTACCTCGTCGCCATCATCGTTCTGCTGACCCGTCCCCGTGGCCTGATGGGCCGCAAGGGCGTGATGGAGGAGTAATCCATGACCGATCAGACCCAACAGACCGGCGCCATCGCGCCTCCCGCGGAACGCGGACGGCGCTCGGGCAGCATGCTCGGCCTCCATCGCAAGGACTTGCGCCTGCTGCTGGTCGTCGTCGTCCTGACCTTGCTCGCGCCCTTCCTGCTGAACCCCTTCCCCGAAGGCTCGGCCATGGCCCAGTTCAACGCGGGCTATCCGGACCTGATGCAGCGGTTCGTGATCTTCGGCATCTTCGCCATCGGGTTCAACATCCTCTTCGGGCTCACGGGCTACCTGTCGTTCGGCCACGCGGCCTTCCTCGGGGTCGGCTCCTACGCCGCGATCTGGATGATGAAACTGGTGACCACGAACATCATCCCCGGCATCATCGCCTCGATCATCTTCGCCGCGCTTTTTGCGGTGGTGGTGGGCTTCATCTCGCTGCGCCGGTCGGGGATCTATTTCTCGATCCTGACGCTCGCCTTCGCGCAGATGTCCTATGCCCTGGCCTATTCGGTGCTGACGCCGATCACCGGCGGCGAGACCGGCCTGCAGGTCAAGTCCACGGACCGGCCCTTCCTCGACAACCTCGAGCCGGGCGAGATCGGCCGGGCGAACCTTTTCGGCATCGACATGCGGGCCAGCCAGATCCTCGAGGTCGGCGGCTGGCAGTTCACCTTCAACATGGGCTACTACGTCTGCGCCGTGGTGATGATCCTCGCCTTCTACATGGCGATCCGCATCTTCCGCTCGCCCTTCGGCATGATGCTGCGGGCGGTTAAGTCGAACCAGCAGAGGATGAACTACACCGGCCTCTCGCCCAAGCCCTACACGCTCGCGGCCTTCGTGATCTCGGGCATGTACGCGGGTCTTGCCGGCGGGCTCATGGTCGCCATGGACACCCAGGTCGGCCCCGAGCGGATGTTCTGGACGGCCTCGGGCGAGGTGGTGCTGATGACCATTCTCGGAGGTGCCGGCACCCTGATCGGGCCGGTCCTCGGCGCGGGCTTCATCAAGTACTTCGAAAACATCGTCTCGAAGATCAACACCGACATCCTGCACAGCTGGTTCGCCTTCCTGCCCGACGGGCTGGAGGAGTTCATGGTCGCCATCGTCTATCCCTTCGTGGGCAAGGGCTGGCACCTGACGCTGGGCCTGATGTTCATGGCCGTCGTGATCTTCCTGCCCGGCGGCCTCGTGGAGGGCGGCCAGCGCCTCGCAAAGCTCTTCCGCCGCCGCAAGGCCGCGGGCGGCGCAACGAAATCCGCCGCGGAGTGAGGTGACATAATGGGCATTCTCGAAGTCAAAGGCGTGAACAAGCGCTTCGGCGGCCTCCAGGCGCTGGGCGACGTCAACCTCAGCGTGGCGGAGAACACCTGCCACGCGATCATCGGCCCGAACGGGGCGGGCAAGTCGACGCTGCTGAACTGCCTTGTTGGCAAGCTGATCCCCGACTCGGGCTCCGTGATGTTCGATGGGCAGTCGGTGCTGGGCCGCAAGCCCTACGAGATCAACCAGATGGGCATCTCCCGGGTGTTCCAGACGCCCGAGATCTTCGCCGATCTCACGGTGCTCGAGAACGTGATGATCCCCTGTTTCGCGAAACGCGACGGATCGTTCCGGATGCATGCCTACGAGACGGTGGAGGCCGAGGCCGACATCCACGACATGGCGATGACCATGCTCGAGGACCTCAACATGGCCCACAAGGCCGACGAACACGCGGGCTCCATGTCCCGCGGCGACAAGCGGCGGCTGGAGATGGCGATGTGCCTCGTCCAGAAGCCGAAGCTGCTGCTGCTGGACGAACCCACCGCCGGCATGGCGCGGGCCGACACCAACAACACGATCGAGCTCCTGAAGACGATCCGCGACCGGCGCGGCATCACCATGTGCATCATCGAGCACGACATGAATGTGGTGTTCAGCCTCGCCGAGCGGATCACCGTGCTGGCCCAGGGCACCCCCCTCGTCGAGGATATCCCCGACAACATCAAGGGCCACCCCAAGGTCCGCGAAGCCTATCTCGGCGAAGCCCAGGTCTGAGGAGACACGGCACATGACCCACGTGGAAGCGATCCGGAAGCCGGGGCCGTTCGACAAGAACCGCAACATGGCGGCCACCGCGCCGAAATACCTCTCGGTCTGGGACCTTCAGGCCTATTACGGCGAAAGTTACATCGTCCAGGGCGTCAGCTTCGACATCCACGAGGGCGAGATCCTGGCCCTTCTCGGGCGCAACGGCGCGGGCAAGACCTCCACCCTGCGCACCCTGGCGCGGCTCGGAGATCCGCAGCTGCATCACGGCGAGATCTGGCTCGATCACAAGCCCCTGCACGAGATGAAGGCCCATCAGGCCGCGCAGAACGGCATGGTGCTGGTGCCCGAGGACCGGCGCATCATCCCGGGGCTGACGGTGGAGGAGAACCTGCAGCTCGCCCAGATCGCCCCGCCCCACGGCTGGTCGATCGAGCGGGTCTACGACCTCTTCCCCCGGCTCGCCGAACGCCGCCGGCAGGAGGGCGTGACGCTTTCGGGCGGCGAACAGCAGATGCTGTCCATCGCCCGCGCGCTCTGCCGGGACATCAAGGTGCTCCTGCTGGACGAGCCCTATGAGGGGCTGGCCCCGGTCATCGTGCAGGAGATCGCCAAGACGCTGGAGCTGATCCGCGACCAGGGCATCACCACGATCATCGTGGAGCAGAACGCGGTCGCGGCGCTGAAACTCGCCGACCGGGCGGTGATCCTCGACATCGGCAAGGTGGTCTTCGACGGCTCCGCCCAGGAAGTGCTCGAGAACGAGTCGCTTCGGTCGCAATACCTCGCGATCTGAGCGCTCTCCCGGGCAGCGCGCCGGTCCGGTGGCGCGTCGCCCGTCGGCAGCCCAGCGTCCGGCGATCCGGGGCGGCCGCGCGATGAGGTCGGGTCGTCCTTCCCCCGGGCATTAACCAGACCAGCGGAATGGGCAGCCTGTTCAGGCCGAATCGGTGTAGATTTCCCTATCGACCGGCCCGAGGCCCGAGGAGGTCACGATGGAGATAAGCCCGCGCCCCACCCATCCCCTGCCACCCCTTGCGGTGGATCACCGGCCTGCCGCCGATGCCTTGGCCCTCGCCCGGGACCCGAGCCCCGACCTGCCCCTCCCGCTGCCACCCGGCGCGGGGATGACGGGGGCCGCGGTCTCTGCCACTCTCGGCAGCGCCCACCTGCCCCGGGTCTCGGCCATCGCCCCGGCAGAGCGCACGCTCAAGCCCTATGGCATCGCCATGCTGCCAGTGGAGACCGCGCGCGCGGCCCGCATCCGTCCCGACGAGGGTCCGGAACCGGGGCAGACCGCCCATCGCCGGGATTTCTAGGCCGCCGCCGCTTTCACACAGGCATCACGTAGCGTATAAGCCCCCGAACATCCGGTCGGGGGCCTTGGGCCGTTGCGTCCCGCTGACCCAGGCAAGAGTGACAAGAGGCCAGAGGACGTCGATGACAAGCAGCCCCTCCCATGACAGCGACGTGACCTTCATCCGGGCGCTCGCGGAACTGCTTCGGGACAACGACCTCACGGAACTCAGCGTCCGGCGGGAATTCGGCGAGAACGACAGTCTCGACGTCACCGTGAGCCGTCAGGCGCCCGCACCGGCGCCCGCCGCCGCCCCGATGCTGGCCCCGCCCCCGATGATCCACGCCGCGGCACCGGAGGCCGCCCCCGCGGCCCAGGACCCGGCGAGCCATCCGGGCGCCGTCACCTCGCCCATGGTGGGCACCGCCTATCTGCAGCCGGAACCGGGCAGCCAGCCCTTCGTCAGCGTGGGCACCCAGGTGCGCGAAGGCGACACGCTGCTGATCATCGAGGCGATGAAGACCATGAACCAGATCCCCGCCCCCCGGTCCGGGACGGTCAAGCGGGTGCTGATCGACGACGGCAGCCCCGTGGAGTACGGCGCGACCCTGATGATCATCGAATAAGGCGGGCGGGTCCATGTTCGACAAGATCCTGATCGCCAACCGCGGCGAGATCGCCCTGCGCGTCATCCGCGCCTGCCGCGAGATGGGCATCGCCTCGGTCGCGGTCCATTCCACCGCCGACGCGGGCGCCATGCATGTGCGGATGGCCGACGAAGCGATCTGCATCGGCCCGCCCTCCGCTACGAAAAGCTATCTCTCCGTGCCCTCGATCATCTCCGCCTGCGAGGTGACGGGCGCGCAGGCGATCCACCCGGGCTACGGGTTCCTGAGCGAGAACGCCGCCTTCGTGCAGGTGGTGGAGGATCACGGCCTGACCTTCATCGGGCCGTCCGCGGAACATATCCGCATCATGGGCGACAAGATCACCGCCAAGGACACGATGAAGGCCCTGGGCGTGCCCTGCGTGCCCGGCTCCGAGGGCGGCGTGCCCGACGTGGCCACCGCGCTGACGCTGGCCGACGGGATCGGCTATCCGGTGATCGTGAAGGCCACCGCCGGCGGCGGCGGGCGCGGCATGAAGGTGGCGCGCTCCCGCTCCGAGCTCGAGCGCGCCTTCCAGACCGCGCGCACGGAGGCGAAGGCCGCCTTCGGCAACGACGAGGTCTATATCGAGAAATACCTCACCACGCCGCGGCATATCGAGATCCAGGTCTTCGGCGACGGACAGGGCAAGGCGGTGCACCTTGCCGAGCGGGACTGCTCGCTGCAGCGGCGGCACCAGAAGGTGCTGGAGGAGGCGCCGGGGCCCTCCATCACGCCCGCCGAGCGCGCGCGGATCGGGGCGGTCTGCGCCAAGGCGGTGGCGGAGATCGGCTATCGCGGGGCGGGCACGATCGAATTCCTCTACGAGGACGGCGAGTTCTACTTCATCGAGATGAACACGCGGCTCCAGGTGGAGCATCCGGTGACGGAGGCGATCTTCGGCGTCGATCTGGTGCGCGAGCAGATCCGGGTGGCCGAGGGCTTGCCGCTGTCGTTCACGCAGGACGAGCTGGTGATCAACGGCCACGCGATCGAGGTGCGGATCAACGCGGAGAAACTGCCGGATTTCGCGCCCTCGCCGGGGCGGATCAGCCAGTATCACGCCCCGGGCGGACTCGGCGTGCGGATCGACAGCGCGCTCTTCGACGGGTACGTGATCCCGCCCTATTACGACAGCCTGATCGGCAAGCTCATCGTCCACGGCCGCGACCGGACCGAGGCGCTGGCCCGGCTCAACCGGGCGCTGGGGGAGCTGATCGTGGACGGGGTGGACACGACGATCCCGCTCTTCCGGGCGCTGCTCGAGGAAGAGGACATCCACGCCGGGCGCTACAACATCCACTGGCTGGAGAAGTGGCTGGAGCGCTGGACGGGCTGAGGCTCGGGGACGGTCCACGATGGGACCGGATGCAAGCCCTTGTCTTTGAAAGGCTTTCCGGAACATGGGCTTTGACGGGGTAGCAGCGGTCGCTGCCCCTTCCGAAAGACTTCCGGCCAGAAAACGAGGACGCGACGGGCCGGTGGCGGTGCACCGGGGCGGGAGGCGTGTTGGTGCCTGGCCTGCGTGAGAGCGGCTCTGACCGACACCAGGTCGCATCGTCTGCCTGCCACGGATCTGGCAGGATGGGGCGAAGTCGCGGGAGGCACGAGGCCAGGATGATCGGGACCGTTGGCGACCTCTTCGACGAAGAACCCGGTCAATGGGGATATCGCGGCGACCCTTTTCTGTGGCGAGAACTGCGACAGAAATTCGAGATCACCAGTCTCCCCGGAGGCGAAGCGGAACTTCGTCGTTTGCTGGAAACCGCGTTCCGGGAGGCGACAGGAGAGCCATTGTCGTTATGTGACGCGGTCTTTGTCGAGAGATTTTCAAAGGGTGGCATGTCGACTGGACAGGTAAGCGGGGAATTCTGGCGCAGCAGGGGATTTCCCCTTGTCCTCGAGCGCTATCGAAAGACGTTAAGGCCATGACATTCCGGCAAGTGACTGGCAGGGTTCGACCAGAAGGCAAGAATGGAAAACTTTCGCCGGTCCTGCTTGCTGATTGATCCCCGGACGCAACGGTCAGTCTACCCGGACGGCACAACGGGGTTTCCGCTCGTGCCAGCCGTGACGCTTGTTCAGCCGGTCGACCCCATCGGCATCGTCGGCAGAGCGCTTCGGAGCTCACAGACAGTCAAAAAGCCCTCCATTCACGATGGTCCCCTATCTTTCCCCGGCGAGGCGCGTCAGATTTGGACCTGATGAAGGACGATGCGCCGAGCCTCACGCCCGACCTTTTGCTGACCGCCTATGCGACCGGCATCTTTCCCATGGCCGAGAGCCGGGGCGATCCGGAGATCTTCTGGGTGGACCCGCGGCACCGGGGCGTGATGCCGCTCGACGGGTTCCGCATCTCCCGCAGCCTCGCGCGGCGGATGCGGCGGGGCGGCTACCGGGTGACGACGGACCGGGCCTTCGCCGCCGTGGTGCAGGGCTGCGCGGAGCGCGAGGAGACCTGGATCAACGACACGATCTTCGACCTCTACGCCACCCTGCACGAGACCCGCCACGCCCGCTCGCTGGAGGTCTGGTCGGAGGACGGCGCGCTTGTCGGCGGTGTCTACGGCGTCTGTCTCGGCGCGGCGTTCTTCGGGGAGAGCATGTTCAGCCGGGCGACGGATGCCTCGAAGATTGCCCTCGCGTTCCTCGTGGACCGGCTGCAGGCGGGCGGATTCCGGCTCTTCGACACGCAGTTCCTGACGCCGCATCTGGCCTCCCTCGGCGGGGTCCAGATCCCGCGGGGAGAGTATCGCGCGCGGCTTGCGGAGGCGCTGCGCTACGGGGCGGATTTCGATGCGCAGGGGGTGGTGCCCGATGCTCAGGACGTGGTGCAGCGCAACGCCCAGACATCGAAGCGCGGATGATCCAGCGCATTGAGCGCCGGAGCGGAGGCCACCATCCAGCCGCGGAAGGTCGCATCGGCCTCGCCCCGGTAGAAGATCGTCACATAGGCCCAGGCGTCGCCGGCGGGGTTGCCCGTCGGGTAGCGGCACTCGTCGAGACGGATCTCGACGAGGCCCCTGTCCGCCGTGCCGCCCGCGGGAAGCGTCACGTCCTCGGCCGCGCCGGTCTGCTTGTCGAGCACCCTCAGCACGGCCCCGGTGCCGGTTGTCGCCTGCTGGGCGGTCACGGCTCCGGGCAGCCAGAGGAGAGCGACGAGGGCGGCGCGCAGCGTCACTCGTCGCCCCCGCCGACGTAGCGCAGGAGGAGCGTGATCAGGCTGACATGGCCCTGGGTGTCGGTGAAGCTGCCGCCCGGCGAGAGGTAGTCGTAGGACCCGCCCGGCACGATCTCCATGAAGTTGCCGCCCAGAAGCCCCTCGGAGGCGACGGCCAGCAGGCTGTCCTCGGGCACCAGCACGCCGTCCTCGACCCGCACGGTCAGGTCGGCGCGGAAGGTCTCCTGGTTCAGGGCCATCCCGGTGACGGTGCCGACCTGCACGCCCGCCATCCGCACATCCGTGCCGATGTCGATGCCCTCGACGGAGGGAAAGCTGCCGCTGAGCTCATAGCCCTGCGCGCCGCCGGTCCAGCCGGTGACCTGGGTCACGTAGATCAGAAAGCCCGCGGCGAAGGCGAGCACCAGCCCGCCGGCGGCGACCTCGGTCGGGTTCTCGCGCATCACTCGGGCGTCCAGGCCTCGTAGTCCGTCCGCGCCGCCGGCTCCGCCCGACGGATCGAGCCCGCGGGGGCATAGGCGGCGGGCGTTCCGGTCAGGTTCGGCAGGTGGTCCTTCTGCCAGGCCTTGCGCGGCAGGGGGTTCTCCGAGGGGGTCTCGTCCCAGGTGCGGTGCAGCCAGCCATGCCATTCCGGCGCGACGCGGCTGCCCTCGATCTCGCCGTTGTAGATCACCCAGCGCTTCGAATCGTCGGCGTTGCGGTAGTAGATGTTGCCCACGGCATCCTCGCCCACCTTCTCGCCCTTGCGCCAGGTGAAGATCTGGGTCGAGACGGACTGGTTGTCCCACCAGGTGAAGAGGCGCTTGAAAAGGCTCGCCATGGGGATGCTCCGGTTAGGGTTGGCCCCGTCTTGCCGCAAAGGGCGCGCGGCGTCCAGTGGGCGGGATGTCCCGGTCGGGGCCTATCCCCACGCCGGGCCGAGATCGGCGCGGGACGCGTCGATCCAGTGCTCTTTCAGCCAGGGCACGGGGCGGGTGTGGCGCAGCAGCGAGCCGGACCAGCCCGCCACGGCGTCGGGCATCTTGGGCCGGCCGTGAAAGCAGACGACGCGCGCGTCGTCTGGCAGGCGTGCGGGCCGCAGCCAGTTGACCGGCGGCAGGCCGAGGCAATCATGCTTGAAGCTGACCACATGGCGCGGGTCGAGCCAGGCGAAGGCGTCATGGTGCTGCGCCTTCAGCGAGGTATAACGCTGCTCGGAGCCCCGGGCGCGGGCCACCTCCCCGCCCGGATCGGCCGCGAGATCGGCATAGAGCCAGGGGTGCCGCTCCGGATCGAACCGGAAGACCGAGCCGTGCCCCGTGGTCCGGCCCCGGCGTGCCTCGACCCAGTCCGCGCGCATCGCGACCTTGCCGGGGGCGGTCTCCCAGATCGGGGTCAGGTCCCCGGTGATCACCACGTCGAGATCGAAGCCGAGGATCGCGCCCGCGTGCCCCGGCAGCGCTCCGGGGCGGAAGAGCGAGACCTTGCGCATCGCCCCCTGCCGGTTCGCGACGGCGAGTGCGGCGTCCATCTCTTCCTGGAAGGGCTCGCGCGGCAGGGGCAGCACCTCGATGTCGGGATGCAGCCCCTCGGCATGCTCGGTCATGCAGGCGAAGCGGGAGAGCGCCGGCAGGTGCCGGCGCACGCCGGAATAGAGCCGGTTGACATACTCGGGCCCGAAGACACGGCCCCACTTGATGCAGACGACGGCGGCGCCGGGCATGGTCCTGCGGCTCAGGCCGCGGGCATCCGGCGCTCCACGATCTCCGCGAACCACGAACAGCCGACGGGGATGATCTCGTCGTTGAAATCGTATTCGGGGTGGTGGACCGAGGCGCCCGGCCCGTTGCCCAGAAGGATATAGGCGCCGGGCCGCTCTTCCAGCATGTAGGCGAAATCCTCGCCACCCATCACCAGCGGCGCGTCATCGCAGCCACCCGCCACGGCGCGCGCCACCTCGGCGGCGAACGCGGTCTCCGCCTCGTGGTTGGCCATGACCGGGTAGCCGTCGTGCCAGGTCACCCGCGCCTCGGCGCCATAGGCCGCGGCGGTGTTCTCGGCGAGGGCGAAGAAACGGTCCCGCGCCAGCTTGCGGTTCTCGCCCGACAGGGTCCGCACCGTGCCCTTCAGCGTCACGCGCTGGGGGAGCACGTTGAAGGCCTTCGACGCGGACTCGACCGAGGTCACGGAGACCACCACCTGCTCGGTCGGATCGACGTTGCGCGAGACGATGGACTGCAGCGCGAGGATCACGTGGGCGGCCACGACATTGGCGTCCACCGTTTCCTGGGGCTTGGCGGCATGGCCGCCCTTGCCCTCGATCACCGCGGTGAACTGGTCGGTGGCGGCAAAGAACGGCCCGGGGCGGATGGCGAAACTACCGGCCGGCTGGTTCGGCCAGTTGTGCATCCCGTAGACCTCGTCGATCCCCCAGCGCTCCATCATGCCGTCCTCGCACATGAGCCGGCCACCGCCGCCGCCCTCCTCCGCAGGCTGGAAGATGACCACCACGGTGCCGTCGAAATGGCGCGTCTCGGCGAGATAGCGCGCGGCGCCCAGCAGCATCGCGGTATGGCCGTCATGGCCGCAGGCATGCATCTGCCCGGGCGTGCGCGAGGCATGGTCGAGCCCCGTCGCCTCCTCGATGGGCAGCGCATCCATGTCCGCGCGCAGCCCCACGACCCGGCCCGAGGCGGTGCTCCGGCCCCGGATCACGCCGACGACGCCCGATTGCGCCAGCCCCGTCACCACCTCGTCGCAGCCGAAGGCGCGCAACTTCTCCGCGACCAGGGCCGAGGTCCGCGGCAGGTCGAACATCAGCTCCGGATGGGCATGCAGGTCCCGGCGCCAGGCGGTGATCTCGGGATGGAGTTCGGCGAAACGGTTCTTGATCGGCATGGACGGCTCCCCGGGGCGACTGCCCGTCCAACCTGCCCCCTCGGAGGACCGGAGACAAGGCCCGCCCCCGCCCGCCCGCGCGGTCGAGCCGGGGCGCGCGGGCGGGCACACCACACCCCGCCCCCGTTTTTCTGGCCGGAAATATTCCTCGGGGGGGCAGACACCCCCCCTTCCCCGCCCGTCTGGGGCGCGCCCATTCCGGACCGGACCCGGGGGGTCCGGGGGGCATCGCCCCCCGGCGGGTCGCCCCGCGCCAGCGGGGCGAAATCCGGGAACCGGGTTCCGCCGCCGGGCATTGAGCGCCCATGTCCGCGACCCGGGACCTGACCGACGGACCCGTCTGTCCTGTGCTGGCCGCAGTCTCCGCGCCGATGACGCCCGGCATCTTCGGCGTGCTCTTGATCGCGCTGGCCGATGCGATCTTCCTCGGACGGCCGGGCGGCGCGGCCCCGCCCGCGCGGCCTATCTTGCGCTGAAACCGGCCGAAAACGCCGCCGGACGGGACTGCGATCCGGACCGCATCTGATCGACCCCTTCGACCGAAATGGCGCGAAACATCCGGCGCCCGGGGACACCCGTTGTCTCGGCCATATCGGCAAGCGCCGGCTGACATGGGAACGTCACAGCGAATTCGTGACCTTCACCATCTTCGGCGGCGGCCTGGCCGAGCGTCCCTTCGATGCCGGACCCTTTCGCCTCTGTCCCGAGGACTGGCTCGCGGCGGCGAACGTGGCGGGCGGGCGCGCCGCGGCCTCGGCCGCGTGGCGCAGGGGGCTTCTCGGGCTGCCGGAGCCCGGGCCGCGCCCGGCTGCGGCCTGAGCCGTCAGCTCTCCACGGACCGCCGGATCCGGCGCACGAGATACCAGACCCCCAGCACCACGAGCGGCGTCGCGATGGCGCCGAGCCAGGTGCGGGTCACCCCCGCCTCCTCCGCGAGGGGCGCGGCCATGTAGATCACGAGGTTCAGCGCGTAGTAGCTGATCGCCACCACCGAGAGACCCTCGACCGTCCGCTGCAGCCTGAGCTGGAGGTCGGAGCGCTTGTCCATGCTCTCGAGCAGGTTCTGGTTCTGCGCCGAGCGCGCCACATCCACCTGAGTCCTCAGCAGGTCGCCCGCGCGCAGGGCCCGGTCGGACATGGCCTGAAGCCGGGCCTCGGTGGATTTCACCGTCCGCATGGCCGGATCGAAGCGGCGGGTCATGAATTCGGCAAAGGTCTGCCGCCCGCCGAAGCGTTCCTCGCGCAGCACCTCGATGCGTTGGTTCACGATGGTCTCGTAGGCGCCCGTCGCGCCGAAGCGGAAGGACGATTGCGCCACGATGGTCTCGAGTTCGGCGGAGATGCCCAGAAGCGCGTGCAGCGTCTCCTCGGGTTTCGAGATCGGGCCGGTCATGTCGGCCACGAGCTGGGTCAGCCGGGTCTCGATCCCGTTGAGCCGGCCGCCCATCTCGCGGCACATGAAGAGGGCCAGCATGGACATGGCCTTGTAGGTCTCGATCTCGCAGAGCCGCTGGATCACCCGCCCCGTGCGCCGCGCGCCCGTATCGGGCCGGGCGAAGACGGCGAAGCGCATGTGGCCCGTGGGGTCGATGCGGAAGTCGCCCGCGACGATGAGCTGGTCGTCGAGCACCTTGCTGACGGCGAGGCTCTCGGGGACGAACCAGGCGTTCAGCTTCTCGGTGATCGTCTCGTCGGAGGGGCTCTCCTCGATGCGGATCAGCGCCGAGGTCAGCCGCAGGCCGGGTGCGGCGGCGAGCCAGTCCTCGGGAAAGAGGCGGAAGGTCTCGGCGTCGAACGGGCGCTCGGCCACGCCGTCGCCGAAGATGGTGAAGGTCACGAATTCGGTGTGACTTTCCCATTTCAGCCGGTGCTTGCCGATATCGCCGAAATAATGGGTGTCCCCGGGGGCCGGATGTTTCGCGCCATAGCGGTCGAGCAGGTCGATCAGATGGGCGCGGTCCGCATCGCGGTCCCGGCCGGCGGCATTTTCGGCCGGTTTCAGCGCAAGATAGGCCGCGCGGGCGGGGGCGCGCACGGTGGGAAACGGCCGCGCGTGCAGCTCGTTCGCCATCGCGTAGCGTTGGGGGTGATCCTCGATGGCCATGGCGCGCGGTCTTTCCAGCATTCCGTGCAGATAACGTACCGGCGCGTTCTGTAAAGAGAAAACCGAAGAATGCCAAGAGTTTAGCGGCGCACAATCGTATACCGTGCGCCGCCGGGGAGAGGTTCAGCTCAGATGCAGAGCACGTCGAGGGGCGGGAAGCCGTTGAAACCGACCGAGGAATAGGTCGAGGTATAGGCCCCCGTCCCGCGGATCAGCACCCGGTCGCCTGCCCGAAGATCGAGCGGAAGCTGGACGGGCCGCTTCTCGTAGAGCACGTCCGCGCTGTCGCAGGATGGACCGGCGAGGATGCAGGGCCCCATGGCGCCGCCGTCGCGGGGTGTCTCGAGCCGGTAACGGATCGCCTCGCCCTCGGTCTCGGCAAGACCCGAGAAGCGACCGATGTCGAGATAGACCCAGCGGTGCAGGTCGCGGTCGGACTTGCGGCTGACGAGCATCGCCTCGGCCACGATGGTGCCGGCCTCCGCGACCATGCCGCGCCCGGGCTCGGCCATGATGTGCGCAGCACCCGGAAACCGGGCCTCGACCATCTCCATGACCTCGGCCGCATAGGCCTCGGCCGGGGCCAGTTCCTCGCCGTAGGAGGCCGGAAAGCCGCCGCCGATGTTGAGCACCGTCAGCTCGTGCCCCGCCGCGCGCGCCGCGGCCCAGGTGGCGGCCAGCGCATCGAGCGCCGGCGCCCACATCCGCGCCTCGCGGGTCTGGGAGCCCACGTGGAAGGAAAAGCCCACCGGATCGAGCGCCAGATCGCGCGCATAGTCCAGCAGCGCCAGCGCCTTCGGCGCATCGCAGCCGAACTTGCGCGTCAGCGGCCAGTCGGCCTCGGACACCTCGACGATCAGCCGGATGTAGACCTGCGCGCCAGGCGCGTTCTCGGCGATCTTCTCGAGCTCCTCCTCGGCGTCGGCGGCAAAGAGCGTGATGCCGCGCTCCCACGCCCAGCGGATGTCGGAGGCGCGCTTGATCGTGTTGCCGAAGGAGACCTGGGCGGGCCGCGCGCCGCGCGACAGGCACAGGTCGATCTCGCCGCGGGAAGCCGCGTCGAAATGGCTTCCGAGCGCGAGCAGCCGGTCGATGATCTCCTCGGCGGGGTTCGCCTTCACCGCGTAGTGGATCTGCGCGCGGCCGAGGCCCGCGGAGAGGGCGCGGTACTGCGCCTCGACCCGGTCGAGGTCGATCACCAGCGTGGGCCGGTCGAACTCGGCCAGCGCCAGCGTGGCATCGAGACGGGAGACAGGCGAATGGGCGCGCAGGGGCGCGTTATGCAGGGACATGGTCATCTCCAATAGACCCGGCCAGCTATGACCGCTCAGTTCCAAGGGAGACGTTACCGTCGCTGCATAACGCGTGCCGGTCATCGGGTGAGCTTCGCTAGAGCTCGATCACCGGACGTGGCCAGAGGCGCGTGCGTTGGCGTCTGTGCGCGGCCATCTGGAGCATCTGTCGAGTCGGTTCAAGGGGGTTTCTCCGCTTGCGAAAAATATTCCCCGGGTCGTGGGTCTCGCGGGCCCTTCGGCGCGCCCCGTCCCCGGACCCGCCGCAGGGCCGCGCCGGACCCTCGCACGTCCGCAAGGGACGGGCCGCGGCGGGCGGGCGGGCGCGAAGTGAGGACCGGTCCAGGGACCTTCCCCCGGCGGGGACATGGATGTCGGGGCCGCAGGGCGGGCGGGCGCGGCGCCCCCTGCCCGCACCGCCTCGCCATTCCCGCGCCCGCGCGATAGACCTCGCCCGATGACCCCCTCGGAGATCTTCCTCGCCGCCACCCCCGGACTCGAGCCGCTTCTCGCCGACGAGGCGCGCGCGGCGGGCTTTGAGGGCGTGGCGGCGACACCGGGCGGCGTCACCGTGACGGGCGGCTGGGCCGAGGTGCGCCGCGCCAATCTCGAGCTTGCCGGCGCGGGGCGCGTCCTGGCCCGGGTGGCGGAATTTCCGGCCGTGCACCTTGCGCAGCTCGACAAGCGCGCGCGCAAGCTCGACTGGGCCGCGCTCCTGCGCGGGGATGTTCCGGTGAAGGTCGAGGCCACGTCCCGCGGCTCGAAGATCTACCATGCCGGTGCGGCCGCCCAGCGGATCGAGCGCGCCATCACGGACGCCACGGGCGCGCCCCTCGAGGGCGAGGATCCGGTCCGTGTCCTCGTCCGGATCGAGCGCAACCTCGTCACGATCAGCGTCGACACGAGCGGCGAACCCCTGCACCGGAGAGGCTTCAAGGAATTCGTGGGCAAGGCGCCTCTCCGCGAGACCATGGCGGCGCTCTTCCTCCGCGCCTGCGGCTGGGACGGCACCCGGCCGCTGGTCGATCCGATGTGCGGCTCGGGGACGATCCTGCTCGAAGGAGCCGCGCGGGCGACGGGCCTCGCGCCGGGGCGCGGGCGGGTTTTCGCCTGGCAGCGCCTCGCACCGCCCGAGCTGCGGCAGGAGGCCGGGCCGGTTCCTGCGGCGCGCGGCGACATCCCGGCGATCCTCGGCTTCGACCGCGACGACGGCGCGGTCCGGGGCGCCACGGAGAACGTCGCCCGGGCGGGGCTTTCGGACGTCGTCACCGTCAGCCGCGCGGCGCTGTCGGACCTCGCCCCGCCGCCCGGTCCCCCGGGCCTCGTGCTGACGAACCCGCCCTACGGCGCGCGGATCGGCAAGCCCGGCCCGCTCCACGGACTCTATGCCACCCTGGGCACGGTGCTGAAGGAGCGGTTCCGGGGCTGGGAGGCGGGCCTCGTGACCAGCGAGCCGGGCCTTGCGCGAACCACCGGGCTGACCTTCACGGAGTCGGGCCCTCCGGTGCCGCACGGCCCGCTGAAGATCCGCCTCTACCGCACGGGACCCCTGCCGTGACCGTCGCAGCCGCCTCCCGCAATGGTCCCCTCCCCGCGATCCTCGTGATGTGCGCGGGCGTGGCCACGCTGGTGATGAGCGACGTCGCCGCGAAATGGCTGGTCGAACGCTATCACCCGCTGCAGATCCTCTGGGTCCGCAGCCTTATCGCCTGCCCGGTGGTCGCGGCCCTCGTGATCGCGACGCAGGGCCTCTCGGGCCTCGCCTCCGCGCGGGTCGGCGTCCACGCCCTGCGCGCCCTGCTCGCCGTGGGCGCGACCTGGACCTTCATCCTGTCGCTGCGGTACATGGCGCTCGACGCCGCCACGTCCCTGATCTTCGCCGCACCGCTCTTCGTGGCGGCGCTGTCGCGGCTGGTGCTGGGCGAGAGGGTGAGCCGGGACCGCTGGATCGCCATTCTCGCGGGCTTCGTCGGCGTGCTCATCGTCGTGCGCCCCGGCGCCGCGGCCTTCGAGCCCGCGGCCCTGCTGGCGCTTGCCGCCGCGGCGATCTACGCGCTCCTGATGCTGGTCGCGCGGCGCATTCCGGCGTCGGACGGGTTCGGCACGATGACCTTCTGGATCACCGCCTTTCCGATCCTCTTCTGCCTGCCCTGGGTCTTTGTGCCCTGGCCCGAGGGGGAGCGGCTGGACCTGCTGCTCTTTCCCGCGACGGCGCTCTGCGGCACGCTGGGGATCAGCCTCCTGAGCCAGGCCTTCCGCATGGCCGAGGCCTCGGTGGTGGCCCCCTTCGACTATACCGCGCTGTTCTGGGCGAGCCTGATGGGCTGGCTCGTCTGGGGCACGGTGCCGAGCGTCTGGACCTGGGCCGGAGCCGCGGTGATCGCGGCGGGGGGCGTCTATCTGCTGCGCACGGAGCGCCGGGCGCGCGCCCGCGCGCGGCTCTAGGCGTCGCGCCAGGCGCCGGGGGAGAGCCCGTCCACGCTCCAGTCCCCGATGCGCCAGCGCACGAGCCGCAGGGTCGGGAACCCGGCCGCCGCCGTCATCCGCCGCACCTGCCGGTTGCGGCCCTCGTCGAGCACCAGCTCGATCCAGGTGTCGGGCACGGATTTGCGCAGCCTGACCGGCGGGTCCCGGGGCCAGAGGTCGGGCGGGTCTATGACCCGTGCCGAGAGGGCCCGCGCGGCGCCGTCGTTCAGCGTGACGCCCTCGCGCAGGGGGGCGAGACCGGCGTCGGAGGGCGCGCCCTCGACCTGCACGAGATAGGTCTTGCGCATCTTCGCCCGGGGGCTTGCGATCCGCGCCTGCAGCCGTCCGTCGTCGGTCAGCACGAGGAGCCCCTCGCTGTCCCGGTCGAGGCGGCCCGCCGCATAGACCCCGGCGGGCAGGCCGAAGGCGGACAGCGTGGGCCGCGGCGAGGGGCTCTTCGCGTCGGTGAATTGCGACAGGACGCCCATGGGCTTGTTGAAAAGGATGACGCGGGCCATGGCCGGATGTCGCATGGCGGGGCGGGGCCGGGCAAGCGGGGGCATCGGAGGGGGGCGCGGGGGTGGGCGCTGCCCGGCGTGGCGCGGGCCGCTGCGCATGAACGCGCACCCTGCGGCGTGGCACACCTCTTGAAGAGGATGACGCGGGCCGGGGCCGGACGTCGCATGGCGGGACGGGACCGGGCAAGCGGGGGCATCGGAGGGGGGCGCGGGGGCGGGGCGCTGCCCCGCCTGGCGCAGGCAGCTGCGCATGCACGCGCACCCTGCGGGCGGGATCGAAGCGCGTTGCGGCGGGGGCGTTGGTGGGGCAAGAGGCGGCATGGCGAAATCCCCTCTCTTCCGATGCGCCGCCTGCGGCGCCGAAAGCTCCAAATGGGCGGGGCGCTGCGAGGATTGCGGCGCGTGGAACACCCTTGAGGAGGCCGCGCCCCTGAGCGAGGGGCCCGGCCGCCGCGCGGCGGTGACACGGGGCAAGGGGCTCGCGCTGACGGACCTCGCGGCGCAGGAAGCCGCGCCGGAACGGCGGCTCTCGGGCGTGGGCGAGCTCGACCGGGTGCTGGGCGGCGGGCTGGTGCCGGCCTCGGCGCTGCTCCTGGGCGGCGATCCCGGCATCGGCAAGTCGACGCTGCTCCTGCAGGCCGCGGCCCGGTTCGCCCGGGAAGGCGCGGGCGTGATCTATGTGACCGGAGAGGAATCGGCGGGACAGGTGCAGATGCGCGCGGACCGGCTGGGGCTCAGGGACAGCCCGGTCCGGCTCGCCGCCGCCACCAACCTGCGCGACATCCTGACGACGCTGGAGGCCGAGGCGCCGGACCTCGCGGTGATCGATTCGATCCAGACCATGTGGCTCGACAGCGTGGAGGCGGCGCCCGGCTCCGTGTCCCAGGTGCGCGCGGCAGCCCATGAGCTCGTCAGCTTCGCCAAGCGGCGGGGGATCGCGGTGGTGCTGGTGGGGCATGTCACCAAGGAGGGCGCGCTCGCGGGGCCGCGCGTGGTGGAGCACATGGTCGACACCGTGCTCTATTTCGAGGGCGAGCGGGGGCATCAGTTCCGCCTCCTGCGCGCCCACAAGAACCGGTTCGGGCCGGCCGACGAGATCGGCGTCTTCGAGATGACCGGGCGCGGGCTGGTGGAGGTCAAAAACCCCTCGGCGCTGTTCCTGTCCGAACGCGGCGCCGCGGTGGCGGGCTCCAGCGTCTTCGCGGGGATCGAGGGCTCCCGGCCGATCCTGTGCGAATTCCAGGCGCTCGTCGCCTCGTCCGCCACGGCGCAGCCGCGGCGCAGCGTGCTCGGATGGGACGGCGGGCGGCTCGCGATGATCCTCGCGGTGCTCGACAGCCGCTGCGGCGTCTCCTTTGCCGGGCTCGACGTCTATCTCAACGTCGCGGGGGGTCTCCGGATCTCCGATCCCGCGGCGGATCTTGCCGTTGCGGCAGCCCTGCTTTCGGCGCGCGAGGACAAACCCCTGCCCGAGGGCGCGGTGCTTTTCGGGGAGCTGGCGTTGTCGGGGGGCCTCAGGCCCGTGAACCAGACCGAAAACCGGTTGAAGGAGGCGGGGAAACTTGGTTTTAGCGAGGCGATCCTCCCGAAGGCGCGAAAGCTGCGGGGCGGCGAGAGCGGCATGAGGCTGAGACCCATGGCCGACCTGCCCGCCTTCGCGTCGGACCTCTTCGGAGCGGGATAGGGCCAGAGGCGAGGGACAGGCATGGAAAGCTTCACGATCGTCGACGGGATCGTCGCCGCGGTCATCGTGCTGTCGGCGCTGCTGGCCTATTCGCGCGGTTTCGTGCGCGAGCTGATGGCGATCCTCGGCTGGGTCGGCGCCACGATCCTCGCCTTCCTCTTCGCCGACCAGGTGCAGCCGCTGGTGCAGTCGGTGCCGGTGGTGGGCGAGTTCATCGGGGACAGCTGCGAGCTGTCGATCATCGCGGCCTTCGCGGCGATCTTCGCGGTGGCGCTGCTGGTCATCTCGCTCTTCACGCCGCTCTTCTCCTCGCTGGTGCAGCGCTCGGTCCTCGGCGGGGTCGACCAGGCCTTCGGGTTCCTCTTCGGCGTCGCGCGGGGCATCCTGCTCGTGGCGGTGGCGTTCTTCCTTTACCAGACGGTGCTGGCGGCGCAGGATATCGCCATGATCAACGACAGCCGCTCGGCCGCCGTGTTCGACGATCTCGCGGCCCGGCTGCAGCAGCAGGACCCCGAGGCGGCGCTGGGCTGGATCACGACGCAATACGAACAACTCGTCGGCCCCTGCGCGGCGCCGGCGGAGCCCGTGGCTCCCGCCCTGCCCGCCGAGTGACCGGAACCCGGGGCGCGCGCCCCGGGTTGCCACGCGGCACGGCGAGCGAGCGGAGGATGCGCGATGCAGGTCTTCACCTGTCCGGCCTGCGGCGGGGCGGTCTATTTCCGGAACCTCGCCTGCACCTGCGGCGCGCCCTTGTGGTTCGACCCCGACGCGCAGCGCATGGTGCCCGAGGGCGAGGCGGCCTGGGACTGCGCCAATCGCGCACTGATCGGCTGCAACTGGCGCGCGGACGAAGGCGTGGACCTCTGCGCGGCCTGTGCGATGACCGAACTGACGCCGGACCTGCGGGCGGCGGGCAACCTGCCGCTCTGGGCCGAGACCGAAGCGGCGAAGCGCTGGGTGCTCGCCAATCTGGCGCGCTGGGGCTGGTTCGCCCGGGGCGACCGCGGCCCCCGGCCGGTGTTCCGGCTGATGTCGGAGGTGACCTGGTCGGGCGGCGAGGCGGTCACCATGGGCCATGCGGACGGTGTCGTGACGCTGAACGTCATCGAGGCGGGCGAGGCCGAACGCGCGCGCAGGCAGGCGCAGATGGGCGAGCTCTACCGGACCATGACGGGCCATGTGCGCCACGAGATCGCCCATGTCCTGTTCCTGCGGCTGAGCGGGCGGACAGGCTTCCTGCCCGCCTTCCGCGCCCGCTTCGGCGACGAGCGGGCGGATTACGGCGGGGCGCTGCAGCGGCATTACGCCGATCCGCGTCCCGCCGACGACAGCCATGTGACGCCCTATGCAACCGCCCATCCCCATGAGGACTGGGCGGAGACGGTGAGCCATCTTCTGCACCTCGTGGACCTCACCGACAGCGGCGCGGCGGCGGGGCTGACATGGCCCGAGGGTCCGGGCGACGCCTATGACGCCTATGCCGAGCGGGACGCGGACCGGCTGATCGGCCACGCGCTCGCGCTGGCGCTGGCGGCGAACCACGTCAACCGGGCGATGGACCTGCCCGACGTCTATCCCTTCATGCTGCCGGCGGGCGTGCGGGCGAAGATGGGCTTTGCCCACGGCTGGCTCGCGCCCGGCCCCTGAGCGGGCGGGGCCGGTGACGGGCCCTGCCCCGGTGCCACCTGCGCCCCCGCACGTCCGGGGCGCAGGCGGTCAGGCCGTCAGGCCCTCAGGCCCTCAGGCGACGAGCCCACGCGCCTCGACTTCGGTCCAGATCTCGTCGAAGACCTCGGCCGCGCGGCCGCGCTGACGGACATCGCGGGCCGTCTGGTAATTGTCCGTCATGCCGTCGCCTTCGACGACGATGAGGCCCACCATACCGACGGAGGCATGGGGCGTGCACATGTAGCCGTAGAAACCGGGTATATCGAGCGTCACCGAGAGATCCTCGTTGATGCGGCTGTCCCAGGGCTCGGCGCCCTCGGGGATCATGCCGTCGATGCTCGCGCTGTTGTGGCCGCGCTCGGAGGACAGGAACGTGACGGTATCGCCCGCCTGGATCACCAGCAGCATCGGCCGGAAGACCATCCGTTCGCGCGGGTTGTCGGGATTCTGGTTCAGCATCTCCACCTCGTGGGTGGTGGCGGCGCGGGCGAGGCCCGGCGAAAGAAGCGGCAGCATGGCGCCGGCTCCGGCAAGGGCGAGAGAGCTTCGGCGGGTCATCAGGCGAGGCATTCCGGTGTCTCCTGGTCACGTGAGGGATGGCTCCGGCGCGGACGCCGGGACGCCCGGCCCGGGGCGCCGCGGCGGAGCGTCGGGGAGATGCCGGTCATTGTCGATAGAAATAGTAAGGTATTCAGCCCGGGCGTGACGTTTCGGCGCAGGGACGCCTCCGACCGCCATGGCGCCGACCGGGAGCGACACCGGCCCGGCGTCGCGAGCCCGGCGCCGCAGAGCGCGCGGACCCACGGCACCGGGCGCCCGATCAGTGGTAGCCGTCGTCGGGGTCGAGCTTGCCGCGGAAGACCCAGTAGGCATAGCCCGTGTAGATCAGGATCACCGGGATCAGCACCGCGGCCCCCACGATCATGAAGAGCTGGCTTTCATAGGGGGCGGCGGCCTCGACCAGGGTCACGGAATTCGGGATCACGTAGGGCCACATGGAGATGCCGAGGCCGATGAAGCACATCACGAAAAGCGCGATGGCGAGCACGAAGGGCAGCCAGTCGAGATTGTCGCGGGTGATCGAGGTCCAGAGCGCCACCGACAGCGCCGCCACCAGCAGCGGCACCGGCGCCACGATCAGGATCTGCGGCCAGGAGAGCCAGCGGTCGAAGAAGCCCGCGTCGAGGAACGGCGTGGCGAGCGACACGAGCACGATCCCCGCCACGGTGGCGACCGCGAAGCCGCGGGCAAGCTCGCGCACGCGGAGCTGGAAGTCCCCCTCGGTCTTGAGGTTGAGCCAGCAGGCCCCGAGGAGCGCATAGCCCGCTACCACGGACACGCCCGTGAGCAGGCTGAACGGCGTGAGCCAGTCCCACCAGCCGCCGCCATAGGCGCGGCCGTCGACCTCGATCCCCTGCAGGAGCGCGCCGAGCGCGATGCCCTGGCAGAGCGCGGCGAGGACCGACCCGCCGATGAACGCCCAGTCCCAGAAGACCTTGCTGCGCGGCCGCACCGCGCGCCAGCGGAACTCGAAGGCCACGCCGCGGAACACCAGCGCCAGCAGCATGGCGATGATCGGCGGGTAGAGCGCGGGCAGGATGATCGCATAGGCCAGCGGAAAGGCCGCGAAAAGCCCGCCGCCGCCCAGCACGAGCCAGGTCTCGTTGCCGTCCCACACCGGCGCCACCGAGTTCATCATCAGGTCGCGGTCGCGCTTTTTCGGAAAGAACGGGTAGAGAATGCCGATGCCCAGATCGAACCCGTCGAGCACGACATAGACGAAGACGGCGAAGGCCAGGACGAGGGCCCAGATGGTGGTGAGGTCAAGCATGGTTCGGTCTCTCTTCGTGCGGTTTCGGCGCCTGCGGCGCCGACCCGCCGGGGGGCGCTGCCCCCCGGACCCCCCGGGATATTTCAGGCCAGAAAAATGAGGGGCGCGGGCAGTGGGGTTGCCGTCCGCGCTCCCGGCTCATTCGGCGGGGTGCTGCGCGCCGCGGCTGTCCCCTCCCAGTTGCGGGGCGGGCGTGACGCCCGCGGTGCGGATCGGGCCGGGTTCGGCGCGGACGCCGCGCTCTCCCAGTTCCGGGGCGTGCGCCATCAGGCGCAGGATGTAGACGAAGCCCGCGCCGAAGATGGCGAAGTAGATCACGATGAAGGCCACGAGGGAGGCCGCCACGGCCGCCATGCCGAGGGGAGAGACGGCGTCGGCGGTCATCAGCTGGCCGTAGATCACGTAGGGCTGGCGGCCGATCTCGGTGGTCAGCCAGCCCGCGATCACCGCGACGAAACCCGAAGGCCCCATCGCCAGCATCGCCCGGTGCAGCCAGGGCGTGTCGTAGAGCCGGCCGCGCAGGCGCGCCGCGAGCCCCCAGAGGCCGAGGCCGATCATCGCGAAGCCGAGACCCACCATCACCCGGAAGGCATAGAACACGGGGGCCACGGGCGGCTCCAGTTCGTCGGGCACTGTGTCGAGCCCGTCCATGGAGCCGTTCCAGCCCTTCTTCAGGATCGGGCCGCCGATACGCGGGATCTCGATGGCATAGCGCATCACCCCGGCCTCCTGGTCGGGAATGCCGAAGAGGATGAGCGGAATGCCGTCCTCGTAACTCTCGAAATGGCCCTCCATGGCGAGCACCTTCACGGGCTGGTGTTCGTAGGTGTTGAGCCCGTGTTCATGGCCCAGCACCGCCTGGATCGGAGCGGTCACGACGATCATCCACATCGCCATGGAGAACATCGTCCGCACGCCCGCATTGCCCGACCGGCCGCGCAACAGGTGCCAGGCGCCGACGCCGCCCACCACGAAGGCGGTCGTGAGATAGGCCGCGGTCACGCTGTGGGCGAGGCGGTAGGGGAAGGACGGGTTGAAGATGATCTCCCACCAGGACTCGGGCACATACTGCCCGGCCTCGTTGATGGCGAAGCCCGCGGGCGTGTGCATCCAGGAGTTCACCGACAGGATCCAGGTGGCGGAGATCACCGTGCCCACCGCCACCATCAGCGTGGCGACCATGTGCAGCGTGTTGCCCACCCTCTCCCTGCCGAAGAGCATGATGCCGAGAAACCCCGCCTCGAGGAAGAAGGCGGTCAGCACCTCGTAGGCCATGAGCGGGCCGATCACCGGCCCGGCCCGGTCCGAGAACACCGACCAGTTGGTGCCGAACTGGTAGGCCATGACGATGCCCGAGACGACGCCCATGGCGAAGGAGATGGCGAAGATCTTCAGCCAGTACTTGAAGAGCCGCAGGTAGGCTTCGTCCTTCGTCCAGAGGAACATGCCGTTGAGCACGGCGAGGTAGGACGCCAGCCCGATCGAGAGCGCGGGGAAGATGAAGTGGAACGACACCGTGAAGGCGAACTGGATCCGCGCCAGCATCAGGGCGTCGAGGCCGAAGACCGTTTCCATGGGGTACCCTTCTTGACTGCTGCAAACATGTGTTGACCGTCATGTAACAGCCGAGCGCCGCACTTCACTGCGACAAAGGCTCATTTGCGGTGCAGCTTTGTCGCAGGGTCAGCGCTCCGCGGTTGCAAAGGGCTGTCGCGGGGTCATACTCGGCCACGACACGGGAGGGCCTGCCGATGACCAATGCCGTCTATGCCGCAGCCGCGGCGGTGGCCGTGCTTCTGGGTGGCGGCACCGCCGCGGTGAGCACGATGCAGAGCGGGATCGAGGAGGTGACGATCCCCGACCTGCCCTATGCGCCGTCCAATGCGCTCGACGGGCGGTCGTTCTTCATCGAGGCGGAGATCGTCGGATGGGACGGGATCGAGACCGACGAGCTGATATTCCGCGACGGGCACTTCATCTCCCTCGATTGCCAGGAGGCCTGCGATTTCGGCTGGACCGGCTACGAGGCCTGGGAGGACGGCGAAACGATCCATTTCACCGTCACCACGCGCTGCTCCGAGGCGCCGCACGAGGTGGTCTGGGTCGGCGAGGTCATCGGCGAGGCGGTCACGGTGGACGTGGTCTGGACCACGCGGCGCTGGTACTGGCGGCACCAGATCGTCGGCACGGGGGAAGGCCCCGGGATCGTGGCCCCCGAAGGCACGCCGCCGCCGCTTCTCGTGAATGGCTGAGGACGACGGGGCGACGGGGCGCGGATCGGCGCGCCTCGCCGGGATCGCGGTCCGGATCCTGCTGCTGCTGGCGCTGGTGATTGGCGGCACCTGGGCCGCGCACGAGATCCGCGACGCGCTGAACCTGCAGATCATGCCCGTGAACGAGCGGCAGGTGCACTGGGTCATCATGGCGGGGGCCCTGGCCTATGTGGGCCTTCTTGCCCTGCCCTTCGTGCCCGGCGCGGAGATCGGCATCGCGATGCTGACGGCCTTCGGAGCGGCCATAGCACCGCTGGTCTACGGTGCCACCGTGCTGGCGATGCTGCTGGCCTATGCGGTGGGGCGGCTTCTGCCGATCGCGGCACTGGCGCGGCTGCTGGGGGCGCTCAGGATGCGGCGGGCGGCGGCGCTGGTGGCCCGCCTCGCCCCACTCGACCGCGAGGCGCGGCTGGCGCTGCTGCTGGAGGGCGCGCCGGCGCGGGTGCTCGGCCTCGCGCTGCGGCACCGCTACGTGGCGCTGGGGCTCGCCGTAAACCTGCCGGGAAACTCGGTGATCGGCGGCGGCGGCGGCATCATGATGATGGCCGGTCTGAGCGGTCTTTTCGCGCCGCTGCAGGTGGTGCTGACCGTGATGGTCGCGGTCAGCCCGGTGCCGCTCGTGGTGATGCTGCTGGGGGTGTGAGCTCGCCGGCCCCGCCGCCGAGGAACGCGTCGAGCGCATCCATCAGCCTCGCGAAGGCGGGCGATTGCGGCAGGATGACATGGCTGTCGCCCTCGAGCGACAGGAATTCCGCCCCGGGAATGCCGCTGGCGATCAGGCGGCCCTGGCTGACCGGATGGAGGGCGTCGCCCTCGGAATGGGCCACGAGAACCGGGCAGCGCACCGAAGCGAGCCGGTCGACGATGTCGACCTCGGACAGGGCGCGGCGCAGGGAGACGGCGGTGTCGGCCTCGGCAGAGGCGAGCTGTATCGCGCAGAAATCGGCGAGCTGCGCCTCCGTCGCGCCGGGCATGAACAGCGCCGCAACCGATTTCATGAAGGGCGAGCCGCCGCGGCCCCAGCCGGCGCGGGTCATCTCCAGCAGGCCCTCGGCCATGCGGGCGGACAGCTCCCCCCGGCGACGCGTGCCTTGGGCGAAGCCGCCGCAGAGCACCATCCGCCGCACTCTCCCGGGTTGGTCCGAGGCGAAGACGATGGCCGCCGCGGCCCCCTGCGAGGCGGCGAAGATATCCACCGGAACGTCCGGAACGGCGGCCGCCGCGATGGCGGCGAGGTCCGCTCCGAAGGTCTCGGGCGTGAAGGGCATGGTGCCGCGCTCGGACAGGCCGGTGCCGCGCAGATCCGAGCACACGAGACGCCGGCCCTTGCCCAGCCTGTCCAGCAGCGGCCCCCAGACCGGGCTCGCGGGATCGCGGTCGAGATGGGAGAGCCAGTGGCTGACGCGCAGCAGGGGCGGACCCTCGCCCGTGGCGCGCCACGCGAGGGCGGCCCCGTCGGCGGCGCGGGCGAAGCGGATCGGCGCGGCGGCGTCGCGGACGGCGGCCGCCGGCTGGTCGCGCGTGGCGGGACCGGCGCGCCCGTCGACCGGTACGGCGAGCTGCAGGCCTCGGCGGGATACGGTGCGGATCACGGCCTGATCGGCCCCGGTGTCGCCTACCGCCCGGCGCGCCGCGTTGATCCGGCTGGAGATCGTCGCCTCGGAGACGATGCGCCCGCCCCAGACCGTCTCGATGAGGCTGTCGCGGCTCACCAGTGCGCCGCGCGCCTCAACCAGCAGCCGCAGCAGGTCGAAGACCTGGGGCTCGACATGGACCGCCGCCCCGTCGCGGGTCAGGGCGAAGGCCTCCGTATCGATCTCGCAGGTCGCGAACCGGTAGCGCATGGCCGAGTATCGCGCGTTGCCGCCGTCGACCCAAAGCATTTCGGTGCCCGGGGGCAAAAATCAGGAAAAGGACAGGGAATTCTCAAGACCGTCTCAAAGCGCGGCGGGGCGATCCGCGCGAAGGTGACCCTGCAGCCCGGACCGCGGATCGCGGATCAGGGCACCCCCCGGCAGGACGCCGGAGGGAGCACAAAGGAGAGCATTGTCATGCGCCTGTTCCGCAAAAACCCCCGCCACGCGCGACTCACCGACATCCGACGCCGCGACATCGGCCTCACGCCCCACGACGTTCCGACAGAGTGCCGGAACTACCGGCCCGGTCCCGTCCGACCTTTCGCCTGATCCGAGGAGGTCCCGCCATGAGCGCCGAACCAGAACCCCGCATTCACCGCAGGCCCGACGGGTCCATCGACATCGACCATTACGCCGCCCGCGCCCGCCTCCTCCGTGCGCGAGCCGCAACCGGTCACTTTCGCCGAAAGGCGGAGTGAGGAGGTCCCGGTGCCGAAGAGCAGGGCGGCCGACCGGTTCCTGCGGCACCGGGACCACTTGAGACGGAAGGAGGAGATCGTTCCGTGACACTGGTGTGAAGGACGCCTATGGAGAGGGCAAGAACCCCATCGGGATTCGGAGCCGCTGCCCTTGGCCAAACGCCTGCCCCCCTCCCATCCGTTCGATTTCGACGCCATGGATGACCCCCATGGCGACGACAAGCTGCACGAGGAGTGCGGCGTCTTCGGCGTGATCGGCGTCACCGATGCCGCGAATTTCATCGCGCTGGGCCTGCACGCCCTGCAGCACCGCGGCCAGGAGGCGGGCGGGATCGTCACCCACGACCCCGACAGCGGCTTCCAGACCGTGCGGCGCTTCGGCTACGTGCGCGACAATTTCACCGACGCCGAGACCATGGCGAAGCTGCCGGGCACACTCGGCATCGGCCATGTCCGCTATTCCACCGCCGGATCGAAGGGCCAGACCGCGATCCGCGACGTGCAGCCCTTCTTCGGCGAATTCTCCATGGGGGGTGCTGCCATCGCCCACAACGGCAACATCACCAATGCCATTTCCCTGCGCCGCGAGCTGATCGAGCGGGGCTCGATCTTCCAGTCCTCCTCGGACAGCGAATGCATCATCCACCTGATGGCGCGGTCCCTGCAGAAGACGATCCCCGACCGGATGGAGGATGCGCTGCGGCGGGTCGAGGGCGCGTTTTCCGTCGTGGCCATGACCCGGTCGAAGCTGATCGGCGTGCGCGATCCGCTGGGCGTGCGTCCGCTGGTGCTGGGGCAGCTCGGCGACGGCTGGGTCTTGTCGTCGGAGACCTGCGCGCTCGACATCATTGGCGCCGAATTCGTACGCGAGATCGACCCCGGCGAGATGGTCGTCATCTCCGCCGCGGGGCTGGAGAGCCTGCGCCCGTTCCGGCCGAAGAAATCGCGCTTCTGCATCTTCGAGCATGTCTATTTCAGCCGCCCCGACAGCCAGATCGGCGGGCGCTCGGTCTACGAGACACGCGAGGCGATCGGGGCGGAACTGGCACTCGAGGCACCGGTGGAGGCCGATCTCGTCTGTCCCGTGCCCGACAGCGGCACGCCTGCGGCCATCGGCTATGCCCGGGTGTCGGGCATTCCCTACGGCATGGGGATCGTGCGCAACCAGTACATGGGCCGCACCTTCATCGAGCCGACCGAGCAGATCCGGAACATGGGCGTGCGGCTGAAGCTGAACGTCAACCGCGCGCTGGTGAAGGGCAAGCGGGTGGTGCTGGTGGACGACTCGGTCGTGCGCGGCACCACGAGCCGAAAGATCAAGGAGATGATCCTCGACGCGGGCGCGGCGGAGGTCCATTTCCGGATCGCCTCGCCGCCCACGGCCTGGCCCTGCTTTTACGGCGTGGACACGCCGCAGCGCGAGAAGCTGCTGGCGGCGGGCATGTCCGAGGAGGAGATGCGCCAGCATCTCGAGGTCGATTCGCTGCGCTTCATCTCGCTGGACGGGCTTTATCGCGCGGTCGGAGAGGCGGGCGGGCGGAATTCCACATCGCCGCAATATTGCGATGCCTGTTTCTCCGGGGAATATCCGGTGGAACCCGCCGACATGGTCGAGCAGGGGTTCCGCTCCAAGACCGCCGCCGAGTAGCGCCAGCCCCTCGCACGGCGACGTGAAGGGGCTCGGCGGGGCGCCGCCCAGGGTGACGCAGCGCCCGCGCCGGTTTTCGCTGCCCTGCAGCATCGCCCTTTCGCCCCGTGCGGCAAGGCCCGATACGGCCCTCGACCGTCTCGGGGGCGATATCCCCAGATCCCGGGTTCAGCCGGGGCACACTGCCTTCGGGACGGTTCCTCCATATCACAGGACCGACCTATGGACTTCGAGAGCTTTCCCCCTTCCGGCGCGCCCACATCCGAGACCGAGGCGGCGGCCACCGAGAGCGGCCTTCTGCCCGACCGGGGCCCGGCGCTCCTCGGCATCGTCGAGGGACCCGAGGGCGCCCGCGCCCTGATCCGCCATTCGGATGGGGCGGTGGCCATGGCGGCGATGGGCGACGACACCGCCTCAGGGCGGATCGTGGCGGTGGGACAGGGCCAGGTGGTGCTCTCGGGCGGCATCTGGGACACCGTCCTGACGATGCCCGCGGGCTGACTTCATTCCGCCACCGGCAGGCGCTAGGGTCCGACGCATGACGCGACTCGGCACCCTTTTTCCGCTGCCCGGCCTGCGCCGTGTTTCACAGAACACGACGCTGCCTCGCACCGTTCTGGTGCTGAACACGGGCCGCTGCGGGTCGACCACGCTGGCCCGGGCCTGCGGGCATCTGACGAGCCATACGGCAGGACACGAGACGCGCAGCGAGCTCACCGGCCCCGAACGGCTGGCCTATCCCGAGAACCATGTCGAATGCGACAACCGGCTGTCGTGGTTTCTGGGCCGGCTCGAGACGGAATGGGGCGACCGGGCCGCCTATGTGCACCTGACGCGCGACCCCGAGGCGGTGGCCTGGAGCTTCGTCCGGAGAAAGAACCCCGGCATCCTGCACGCCTATCACGCCGGCATCCTTCTCGGCGCCGCGTGGAAGCGGCCGGACCAGCCGAAGATCGAGATCGCGCGCGATTACGTCGCCACGGTCACGGCCAACATCACCGCCTTTCTCGCGCGGCGCGCCCATGTCATGCCCCTGAGGCTCGAGAATCTGGACGAGGAGTTTCCCCGCTTTCTCGACTGGATCGGCGCGACGGGCGATTTTGGGGCGGCGTGCGCGGAGATCAGGACCAGGCACAACGCAAGCGAGGCTTGACCCCCGGCGGCGCCCGCGCCAAGGGAGCGCCATGACCGACAGCCCCCCCCCCGCAGCCCTGATCACCGGCGCCTCCCGCGGGCTTGGCGCGGCGCTGGCGCTGGCGCTCGCCCCCACCCATCATGTCGTCGCCTGCGCGCGCACCGTGGGCGCGCTGGAAGAGCTCGACGACCGCATCCGCGCGGCGGGCGGGGAGGCGACGCTGGCGCCCATGGACATCACCGTGGACGCGGCGATGCAGCAGCTCTGCCGGTCGATCTTCGACCGCTGGGGACGGCTGGCGCTGTGGGTCCATACGGCGGTTTACGCAGCACCGATGTCGCCCGCGGCCCATGTCGCGGAAAAGGAGCTGACGAAGAGCCTCGCGGTGAACGTCGAGGCCGCGGCGCGGCTGATGCGCTATACCGCGCCTCTGCTCGGAGCCGAGGGCCGGGCAGTGTTCTTCGCCGATCCCCAGGGCGGGCGGGCCTTCCACGCCGCCTACGGCGCGACCAAGGCCGCCCAGATCGCCATGGCGGAAAGCTGGCGCGAGGAGACGCTGCGGACCGGGCCGCGGGTGACGATCCTCGCGCCCCGGCCGATGCCCACCGCCACCCGCGCGCGCTTCCATCCCGGCGAGGACCGCGGCGCGCTGACCCCGACCGAGGCCGAGGCGGCGCGGCTGCTGCCCGGGGTTCTGGGCTGAGGTCGCGCGGGCGGCCTGCGTCTTTTCCGAGTATTTCAGGCCAGATGAACATGGGGGTCGGCGCGGCCTCCCCCGGGGCGCGCTTGCGGGGACGGCGGCTCTCGCTTAGGAGGCGGGGAAGTCGGCAAAGGTGATCCATGCGCATTCTCGTGACCAATGACGACGGCATCAACGCCCCGGGCCTGAAGGTGCTCGAGGCCATCGCCGCGGAGATCGCGGGCGCGGATGGCGAGGTCTGGGTGGTGGCGCCGGCCTTCGAACAGTCGGGCGTCGGACACATGATCTCCTACGTGCATCCCACGATGATCGCGGAGCTGGCCCCCCGCCGCTATGCCGCCGAGGGTTCTCCGGCCGATTGCGTGCTGGCGGGGATCTACCACGTGCTGGAGGGGCAGCGGCCCGATCTGGTGCTGTCGGGGGTGAACCGGGGCAACAACGCTGCGGAGAACGCGCTCTATTCCGGCACCATCGGCGGCGCCATGGAAGGCGCGCTGCAGCGGCTGCCGTCGATCGCGCTGTCGCAATACTACGGCCCCGACAACGCCCGCAGTGCGGACCCGTTCTCGGCCGCCCGCGTCTGGGGCGTCGAGACAGTGCGGCGGATCCTGGCCCATGGCGACTGGGGCGGGGACGGGTACACGACCTTCTACAACGTCAACTTCCCCCCGGTGCCCGGCGAAGCGGTGAAGGGGCTGCGGGCCGCTGCCCAGGGCCTGCGGCCGGGCGTCTTCCACTCGGTCGAGGGCGTGCTCTCGCCCGGCGGGCGGCGGTTTCTCTGGGTCAGGGGCGGCGATCAGACGGTGCGGCCCGCCGAGGGCACGGATGCGGCGATCAATCTCGACGGCTGGGTCTCGGTCACGCCCATGCGCGCCGATCTGACGGCCCATGACGCGCTGGCCCCGCTGGAGGCGGCGCTGACGTGACCGACGAGGCGGAGCGCAAGATGCAGTTCCTCTTCGCCCTGCGCTCCCGCGGGGTCACGGAGAAGCGGGTGCTCGAGGCGATGGAGAAGATCGACCGGCGGCGCTTCGTCACCGGGCTCTTCGCCGAGCGCGCCTACGAGGACATGCCGCTGCCGATCTCCTGCGGCCAGACCATCAGCCAGCCTTCGGTCGTGGGGCTGATGACCCAGGCGCTCGAGGTCGAGGCGCGGCACAAGGTGCTGGAGGTGGGCACGGGCTCGGGCTACCAGGCCGCGATCCTGAGCCTGCTCGCACGGCGCGTCTACACGGTGGACCGCCACAGGCGGCTGGTGCGCGCGGCGGAGGCGCTGTTTCAGGCCCATGACCTCGTGAACATCACCGCCCTCGTGGCCGACGGCAGCTTCGGCCTGCCCGATCAGGCGCCCTTCGACCGTATCCTCGTGACCGCGGCCGCGGAGGACCCGCCCGGCCCGCTCTTGGCGCAACTGCGAGAGGGCGGTATCATGGTTCTGCCGGTCGGGCAGTCCGACGCGGTGCAGGCACTGATCCGGGTTATCCGGACCCGCGACGGCTTCGACTACGAAGAGCTGCGCGCGGTGCGGTTCGTGCCCCTGGTCGAGGGCCTCGGAGAGGATTGAGCGGCTGCCGGGCGCAGGTCCCGGGAGAGACGGAGCGGACGTCCCGCCGAATGGGGCGCAGGCATGAGGACGATGCGGATGGCGCAGGCGACCCCCACGGCACGACCCTACAGGCTGATGCTGGCCGCAAGCGCGCTGGCGCTGATGGCCGGTTGCAGCGGCTCCGGCGTCGATTTCGACATGCGCGGGCTCGGCGGCGGGTTCAACACCAGCGACGTGTCGCGCGACCTGCCCGCCCGTCCCGAGCCCGACGCCCGCGGGATCATCACCTATCCCAATTCCCAGGCCGTCGTGGCCCGACAGGGCGAGACGGTGGCCCAGCTCGCCGCCCGCATCGGGCTCGACGCGGCGGAACTGGCGCGGTTCAACGGCATCAGCGTGGACAGCGCCCTGCGCCGCGGAGAGCTGCTGGTGCTGCCCGCATCGGCCGGGGCCGCGACGGCGCCCACCTCCGATCTCGGCGCGCCGGGGGCGGTCGACGTGACGGACCTCGCCTCGGCGGCCATCGACCGCGCCGACGGCGGCGCCCCCGCGCCGACGCCCGCCCGGGCCGAGGCACCGGCCCCTGCGGCGGGTCCGGAGCCGCTGCGCCACCGGGTGCTGCGCGGCGAGACGGTCTATTCGATCGCCCGGCTCTACGGTGTCCCGGCGCGGGCGCTGGCCGACTGGAACGGGCTCGGCCCCGATCTCGCGATCCGCGAGGGCCAGCAGCTCCTGATCCCGCAGGCCGGCGGCGCCCCGGCGCCGGCCACAGCGGCCCCCGCGGTCGCCACGGTGCCCGGGGCGGGCAGCCCGACGCCCCTGCCCCCCTCCTCGACCGCGCCGCTGCCCGACGAGTCGCCGGCCCCGGCCTCCGCCGCCGCGGTGGCGGAAGAGGCGCCGCCCACGCCGGACCTCGGCGCGGAGCGCGAGGAACCCGAGGACAGCGGCCGCCTCGCCATGCCCGTGCAGGGCACGATCATCCGCGAATATTCCCGGGGCCGGAACGAGGGCATCGACATCGCCGCTCCCGCCGGCACCGCGGTCCGGGCCGCCGACAGCGGCACGGTCGCGGCGATCACCCAGGATACCGACGGCGCCTCCATCGTCGTGCTGCGGCACGCGAACAACCTGCTGACGGTCTATGTCAACATCACCGATCTCACGGTGGAGAAGGACCAGCAGGTCAGCCGGGGCCAGACCATCGCCCGTATCCCGCCGGGCGATCCGAGCTACCTGCATTTCGAGACCCGCGAAGGGCTGCAGAGCGTCGATCCGGCGAACTACCTGCCCTGAGGGCCATGATCTTTCGCAATATCATGGGCGCACACCGATCTTCCGGAAGATCGTTTCAGCCCAGCCGCACGCCCGTCCGGCCGGCCAGATCGGTGAAATACTGCCAGGCGACGCGGCCCGACCGTCCGCCGCGGGTGGCCTGCCACTCGATCGCCTCGGCCCTGAGCCGCGCCTCGTCGATCTCGACCCCAAAGGCGTCGCAATAGCCGCGGATCATCGCAAGATAGGCGTCCTGGTCGCAGGGATGAAACCCGAGCCAGAGGCCGAACCGGTCCGACAGCGAGACCTTCTCCTCGGTCGCCTCGGACGGCGAGATCGCGGTCTGGCGCTCGTTCTCGATCATGTCCCGCGGCATCAGGTGGCGCCGGTTCGAGGTGGCGTAGAGCACCACGTTGTCGGGCCGCCCCTCGATGCCGCCGTCGAGCACGGCCTTCAGGGACTTGTAATGCGCATCGTCATGGCCGAACGAGAGATCGTCGCAGAAGAGGATGAACCGTTCCGGCCGGTCCCGCAGCAGCGCGAGACAGCGGCCGATGGACGCCAGATCCTCGCGCTGAACCTCGACGATCTTCAGATCTTCGTGCTGTGCCTGAACGGCACCGTGGACCGCCTTGACGAGGCTCGACTTTCCCATTCCGCGGGCACCCCAGAGCAGGGCGTTGTTCGCGGGCAGGCCGGCGGCGAAGCGGCGGGTGTTCTCCAGAAGCGTGTCGCGCGAGCGCCCGATGCCGACCAGCAGCCCCACGTCGATCCGGTTCACCCGGGGCACGGGCACCAGCCGGTCGGGCTCCACGTGCCAGACGAAGGCCGAGGCGGACGCGAAATCCGGTGTGGGCGCGGGCGGCTGCGCGAGGCGCTCGAGCGCCTCGGCGATCCTCTGCATGGGGTCGGTCACGGTTTCGGGGCCTCGTCCTCGGGCGTGTCGTAGAGGTCGTGCAGCCCCTCGTTCTCGCCCAGCACGCCCTCGGCCCGCAGCTCCGCCTCGCGCTTCCTCTCCACCCGCTGCACGAGCTGGATCGACACCTCGTAGAGCCCGTAGACCACAACGAAGAGGATGAGCTGGGTGATCACATCGGGCGGGGTCACGAGGGCCGCGAGCACGAGGATACCGACCACGGCGTACTTGCGCACGGACCTGAGGCCCGGGGCCGTCACCAGCCCGGCCTTGCCCATGAGCGTCAGCAGGACCGGAAGCTGGAAGCACAGGCCGAAGGCCACGATGAACTTGATCGTGAGGTCGAGATAGGCCTGGGCCGAGCCCTGGAACACCACCGACAGGCCGGTTCCCACGCCCGGCTCGGGCAGCGCCTCGCCCTCGGTGCCGAACTGCTGGAAGCCGAGGAAAAAGTCGTAGGCCAGCGGTGTGACCACGTAGAAGGCGAAGGCCGCGCCCGCGACGAACATGAAGGGCGAGGCGATCATGAAGGGCAGGAACGCGCCCTTTTCCGAGCGGTAGAGGCCCGGCGCCACGAAGCGCCACATCTGGAAGGCGATCCACGGGAAGGAGAGCATCAGCCCACCCACGAGGCTGACCTTGATTGCCACGAAGAAGCCTTCCTGCGGCGAGATGAAGATCAGGTCGCAGTTCTGCCCGCGCTCCGCCAGCGTGGCGCAGAGCGGCCCGGTCAGGAAATTGAAGATCGGCGTCGCCACGGTGAAGCACAGCACCATGCCGACGAGGAACCCCAGAACGGCATGGATGAGCCGCGAGCGCAGTTCGCGCAGGTGCTCGATCAGCGGGGCGGAGCTGTCCTCGAGCTCGTCGGCCTGGCTCATCGTGTCTCGTCTCCGGTGGATTTCGCCGCGGCTTCGGGCGGGGTGCGCACGGTCTCCGCTGGACGGGCGCCGGCGCTTTCGGCCATGGCGGCCTCGAGCGCGGCCTCGGCCTCGTCATCGGCCTCTTCGATCGCCGCCTGTTCGGCGGCCGCGCGCTCCCGGGCCATGCGGTCCTCGGCCATCTCGGCCGCGCGCTTCTCGATCTTGCGCTTGGCCTCGAGCCGCTCTTCGGACAACCGCTGGGTCTCGGGGCCGAGACCGGCGGCGTGCTTCAGGCTGTCGGTGCCGAACTTGCCGGGGTTCGCGGCGGCGCGGATCGTCTTGTTGATCTCCTTGACGCCGGCCTGGTCAGCGGCGTCCTCCATGGCGCGGCTGAATTCGCGCGCCATGCCACGGGCCTTGCCGGTGAACCGGCCGACCGCGCGGAACATCTGCGGCAGGTCCTCGGGGCCGACCACGATCAGCGCCACGATCCCGATGACAAGGAGTTCCGTCCACCCGAGACCGAACATGGTCTATGTCTCCCGCGGGCCGCTCAGGCCTTGTCCTTTTCCCCGGTCGGGGACACGTCGCGGGCGGCCATGGCCTCCTCGTCGGTGCCGTTCTCGAGTTCCTTCTTGCCGTCCTCGACGCCGCGCTTGAAGGCGGTGATGCCCTTGCCGACCTCGCCCATGAGCGAGGAGATCTTGCCGCGCCCGAACAGCACGAGAACGACGACGGCGATGAGCAGAAGGCCGGGAAGGCCGATGTTGTTCAGCATGGGGTCTCTCCCGCTTTGAGGTCGTCCCCGGGTCTAGGGGGGTGGGGCCCGGCGGAACAGCGCGATTCGCGCGGTTTGGCGCGGGTGGCTGGCGGCGGGGCGCATTTTGTGACAGAAACCTGTCAGGAGCCAATGCCATGAGCCGGGCCGACCGCCTTTCCGACCTGATGCGCGCCCTGCGTCGTCCCGGCCCGCACCGCGCCGAGGCGCTGGCCGGGGCGCTGGGCGTGAGCCTGCGCACCATCTACCGCGACATGGACGCCTTGCGGGAGGCGGGCGTGCCCGTCGCGGGCACCCGCGGCACGGGCTACCGAATCACCGCGACGCGCAGCCTGCCGCCCCTGCACCTGACCGACGACGAGATGGAGGCGCTGCAGGTGGGGCTTGCGGCGGTGGCACAGGCCGCCGATCCGGATCTCGCGGCCGCGGCGGCGCGGCTTGCCGAGAAGCTCGACGGCGCCCTGCCGGAGGATGGCCTCGCTCCCCGCCCCGCCGATGCCGCCACCCGGGCCTTGCGGCACCTGCCGACGCTCCGGGGGGCGATCCGCGCGCGGCAGAAGCTGCGCCTCGATGGCCGGGTGGTGCGGCCGCTGCGGCTGGACTTCTGGGGGAGACTCTGGACGCTGCTGGTCTGGGACGAAACGGCGGCGGACTTCGCCGAGCTCCAGGTCGACCGTATCGGCGCGGTGGAGGGCCTGCCGAGCCTGTTCGTGGACGAGGCCGGACGGAGGGCGCGGGATCATCGGGGCTAGGCTCTGGCCAGGGTCCGGATATCCGCTTCTGGTGTGTGTCGTCTCGGTCCTTGCCTCACCGGCGAACGGGCGACACCGGAATGCCGATCCAAAGGCCGGTCCGGAGACGGAACCGGATCTGGCCGGGGCAGGAACGCCCCCGCCGGGTCAGAAGCCGAAGGAGATGTTGCGCGTCACGCCCACGCGGACGGAGAGGCTGTCCTCGCTGCCCTGCTGGACGATCGGGCTGTCGGCGGCGGAGCCGAGGAACTGGTTGTAGGTCACCGCGCTGTCGATGCCCCAGTCGTCGTTGATCTCGTAGGTCACGCCCAGTTCAACCCCGGCGCTGAGCGCACCGCCCTCGGCGTCGAATGCGGCGAAATCGCCGCCCGACGCGAGGGATTCCGCCGCGCTGACCCCGAAATAGGTGTCGGCATACTCGTCCGACGCCATGAAGAGCCGCGGGCCGAGGCGCAGCGTGACGCGCTCGTTCGGCCGGAACACCGCGTCGGCGCCCACTTCGCCCACGAGTGACTCGTGGCCTGTCACGCCGTAGCGCAGGTCGGCGAAGGCCTCCACCGAGGGGGAGACGTAGCGCAGGCCGAAGCCGAGTTCGATCGCCGGGTCCACATCCTCGAGACCCGCGAGTTCGCCGAAATCGTCGCTGCTGCGGCCCGGGATGTAGCGGAAGCTGCCCGCGATGCCGAAGCCCGCGGCGTCGGGCTGGCCGAGGCGCAGACGGAAATTGGAGAACCCGAGGTCGGGCCCGACGCGGTAACCCTCGGAGCCGAAATATTCCGGTTCCGCCGCGACGCCCGCACGCAGGGTGAACTGCGGGGAAATGTCCCCGAAGGTCGCCAGCGACTGCGCGCCGCCGGCCCCGGCCAGAAGCACGATCGGAAGGCCGAGGAGGAAAGGGCGGACTGGATGCACGGCGTAAGGTCCCAAAAGGAGTTGTCCACATATCTAGGGGGAGGTTACGATTCTGCCAACGCAAGACGCGGATCGAAAGGGCTTGCCCGCGGGACTGTTGCACGGCAGTCAGACCCATGCTCTCCTATCAGCACGCCTATCACGCCGGAAACATGGCGGATGTGCACAAGCACAGCGTGCTTGCCGTGGCGCTCGACTATCTGGCGCAGAAGGACAAGCCCCTCAGCTATGTCGAAACCCATGCCGGGCGGGGGCTTTACCGGCTCGACGATGCCGCGGCGCTGAAGACGGGCGAGGCCGCGCGGGGCATCGGCACGGTGGAGCGGTGCTTTCCTGCGGGACACCCCCTGATCCGGGTCCTGGAGCGGACTCGCGCCACCCATGGCCCGACGGCTTATCCCGGCTCGCCGCTGATCGCGCGGGGCCTGCTGCGCCCCTGCGACGCGCTCCACCTCGCGGAGCTGCATCCGCAGGAATACGAGGGCCTGCACAAGGCCATCGGCCGCGACGCGCGGCTCTACCATGCCGACGGGCCCGCCCTCGCGCTGTCGCTGGCGCCGCCCGACCCGCGCCGGGGGCTCTGTCTCGTCGATCCCTCCTGGGAGGTGAAGGACGAATGGACCGCCCTGCCCCGGTTCCTCGCCAAGCTGCACCGCGCCTGGCCGGTGGGGGTGCTGATCCTCTGGATGCCGCTTCTGGCCTCGGGCGCCCAGGAGGAGGGGCTGGCGGCGGTGGCGAAGCTGCTGCCGGAGGCGCGGGTGCACCGCATCGGCTTTGCCCCCGCGCGGCCAGGTCACGGGATGATCGGCTCCGCGCTGGTGCTGGTGAACCCGCCCTGGGGGCTCGAAACGGAGCTGGACCGGCTTTCCGCCCTCTTCCCATGGCACGGCCCCGGCCCTAGGTAACCCGGCATGTTTGGAGATCTCCTGCGCCGGCTCACGGCCCCCGACCCGGACCCAATGCCCGACACCGACGCGCGGATGGCGCTGACGGCTCTGCTCGTGCGGCTTGCGAAATCGGACGGCGACTATGCCGTCGAGGAGATCCGGCGGATCGACCGGATCATCGCCGCGCGCTACGGGCTGAACCCGGTCGACGCGGCGAAGCTGCGCGCCGATGCCGAGCGGCTGGAGCATGACGCGCCCGACACCGTGCGCTTCACCCGCGCGATCAAGGATGCCGTCCCCTACGAGGACCGCACCGGGGTGATCGAGGCACTCTGGGAGGTCGTGCTGGCCGACGGCGTCCGCGACGACGAAGAGGATGCGCTTGTGCGCATGGTGGCGCCGATGCTGGGCATCAGCGACCAGGACAGCGCGCTCGCGAGACAGCGGATCGAGGACCGCAACGCCTGAACCGCGCAGACCCCGGATGGCGGCGCCGCGGCGGGCTCAGGGTCTCCCGACAGCGCCGGCCGTGTTCGCGGCGCCCGAGGAACGGGCAATCGACGCCGCTGCCGTGGCCGCGGGGCGCGGAAACGTTGCAATCCGCGCGCTGTTGGAGTGGGATCGCCGGAACGTCAACGAGGCCGGGAGGCTGCCCCATGACCGCGGACCTGCCCGTCCTCGAGATCCGGAACCTGCACAAGAGCTATGGCGCGCTCGAGGTGCTCAAGGGCGTCAACATCGCCGCCCCAGCGGGCCATGTCGTGTCGATGATCGGCTCCTCGGGCTCGGGGAAGTCCACGCTGCTGCGCTGCGCCAACCTGCTCGAGGACAGCCAGCAGGGCGACGTGATCTTCTGCGGCGAGCCGGTGACCTGGAAGGGCCATGGCGCCCACCGCCACCCCGGCGACAGGAAACAGACGATCCGCATCCGCACGAATCTGTCCATGGTGTTCCAGCAGTTCAACCTCTGGGCGCACATGACCATCCTCGAGAACGTGATGGAGGCGCCGGTGACGGTGCTGAAGCGCAACCGGGCGGAGGTGGAGACCGCGGCGCGGGCCTATCTCGACAAGGTCGGCATCGCCGACAAGGCGGATGCCTATCCGGCACAGCTCTCGGGAGGGCAACAACAGCGCGCGGCCATCGCGCGGGCGCTGGCGATGGAGCCCAAGGCGCTCCTGTTCGACGAGCCCACATCCGCGCTCGATCCGGAACTGGAGCAGGAGGTGGTGCGGGTCATCAAGGCCCTGGCCGAAGAGGGCCGCACCATGGTCATCGTGACCCACGACATGCGCCTCGCCGCGGATGTGTCCGACCACGTGGTGTTTCTCCACAAGGGCGTCATCGAGGAAGAGGGCCCGCCCCAGGCGGTCTTCGGAAACCCGCAGTCGGCACGGCTCCGCGGCTTTCTGGGCGCGGGCCATGCCGCCTGAACGACATGCCCGAAAACCGGGCGAACGCCGGGGAAGCAGGCTCCGGCGCGCGTGCGGGTGCTTGCCAAGGCCGATGTTTCCGCTCACGCTCCGACGCACCGCAATGCAGGGGCCGGATCCAGTACGGTCCGCAACGATAACAGGGAGAGCCCGAGACATGAAACTGCTGACACTGACTGCAACCGCCGCCACGCTCGTCGCCGGCATGGCGTTCGCCCAGGACACGGTCCGGCTTGGCACCGAGGGCGCCTATCCTCCCTACAACTTCCTCAACGACGCGGGCGATGTGGACGGCTTCGAGATTGAGCTCGGAAACGAGCTCTGCGCGCGGGCCGAGCTCACCTGCGAATGGGTGCTGAACGACTGGGACTCGATCATCCCCAACCTCGTCTCCGGCAATTACGACGCCATCATGGCCGGCATGTCGATCACCGACGAGCGCGACGAGGTCATCGACTTCACCCAGAACTACTATCCGCCCACCGCCTCGGCCTATGTCGGCGCCTCCGAGGATGCCGACTGGCAGTCCGGCGTGGTCGCAGCGCAGGCCGCCACGATCCAGGCCGCCCATGTGGCCGAGGGGGACGCGGCGCTTCTTGAATTCGCCACCCCCGAGGAGACCGTCGCCGCGGTGCGCAACGGCGAGGCGGACGCGGTCTTCGCCGATTTCGACTTCCTCAAGCCGATCGTGGACGCCTCGGGCGGGGAACTGATGTTCGTCGGCGACGAGGTTCCGCTGGGCGGCGGGATCGGCATGGGCCTGCGCGAGACCGACGAGGACCTGCAGGGCGCATTCGACGCGGCCATCACCTCGATGAAGGAGGACGGGACGCTGAACGAGCTCTTGATCAAGTGGTTCGGCGAAGAGACCCAGACCTACGAATGATCCGGGCGCAGGATGGGTGACATCACCCATCCTGCCCTCAGTGCCCCATGTTCAGCTTCTGCACCGATCCCGCCGCGCTCGACGGCCTCCCGTGGTTCGCCTGTTACCTCACGACGGGCAAGCACCTCGCGTTCTATGCCGCCTTCGGCACGGTGCTGCTGCTGCTGTCGATCACGGCGCCGCTGGCGCTCGCCTTCGGCTTTGCCGGCGCGGCGGCGGCGCGGGGGCCGGCGCCGGTCTCCTGGCTCGGCAAGGGCTATATCGCGATCGTCCGCGGCGTCCCCGACATCGCCTTCTTTCTCTTCTTCGTCATCGCCCTCGACCAGTTCTTCGAATGGATCCGCCACGAGATCCGCTGCCCCGACTGGGACCAGCCGATCCGGCGCGGCAACGATTTCCTCGTCTGCCCCGAGGCCAAGCTGCCGCTCGGCAACGCCGCGCAATGGGTGCACGAGACCTACGGCTTTCTTCTCGCCGTGCTGACCTTCGCCATCGTCTTCGGCGCCTTCGCGGCGAACGTGCTCCTTGGTGCGATGCAGGCGGTGCCGCGGGCGCAGATCGAGACCGCCGAGGCCTATGGCATGAGCCGGCGCCAGACCTTCTGGCGGGTGCTGGTGCCGCAGATGTGGGTCTATGCGCTGCCGGGGCTGTCGAACCTCTGGATGGTGCTGATCAAGGCCACGCCCCTGCTGTTCCTTCTCGGGGTCCAGGACATCGTCTACTGGGCGCGGGAGCTCGGCGGCACCAAGACGCCCCAGTTCACCGACTATCCCCACGGCGACTGGCGGATGTGGTACTTCCTCGCGCTCCTCGTTTTCTACCTCGCCTTCACCCGGGTGTCGGAGATCGTCTTCGCGCGGCTGTCCCAACGGCTGAGCCATGGCCAGGCCACGGCCGCGGGCGAGCGCCAGCGCCGGGCGGCCGCCGCATGAGGCCTCTTCCTACTTTTCGGGCCGGACCTATCCCGAGAGGCGTCCGCGCAGCGATCGGCGGACAGGCCCCCCTGCCCTGCCCGCCCCGGAGTGCCGCGCCATGAGCTGCTGGGAAACCATCGCCGACTACGGCCTCAGGTCCCTCGGGATCGGCGAGCGGCTGCTGCCGCGGTCGGGGTTCACGCTCTGCCAGCAGATCACCCTGATCGGCTCGGGCATGATCTGGAACGTCTATTTCGGGCTTGTCGCCCTCGTGACCGGCTTCTTTCTGGCCACCGCCGTCGCCCTGGGCAAGGCGCAGGACAATCCGTGGCTGCGCAAACCCTCGGAATGGTTCATCTTCCTGTTCCGGGGCTCGCCGCTCTTCATCCAGTTCTTCTTCGCCTATTTCAGCTTCCTGTCGCTGAAATCGGCCTATCCGTTCTTCGACCCCTTCACCTCCGCCTGGCTCGGGGCGGCGCTGGTGCTGTTCCTGAATACCGCCGCCTATTCCGGCGAAATCTTCCACGGGGCGCTGCAATCCATCCCCAAGGGCGATCTCGAGGCAGCCGACGCCTATGGCCTGTCGGGCTGGGCGAAGTTCCGGCGCGTGACCTGGCCCACGATGCTGCGCCTCGCCTGGCCCGCCTACACCAACGAGGCGATCTTTCTCTTCCACGCCACCACGCTGGTGTTCTTCTCCGGCTTTCCCGCGCGCCAGCAGATGGGCGACGCGCTCTATTACGCGAGCTATTTCGCCGACAAGACCTTCAATCCCTTCGTTCCCTACCCGATCCTCGCGGTCTATTTCATCCTTGTCACGCTTGGGATCATCGGCGCGATGGGGCTGGCAAACCGCCGTCTCAACAGGCATCTGCCTCAGCACCAGCGGCGCAGCCTGCGCCTGCGTCCCGGAGCAGCGCTGATGCGCTGACAGACATGAACCTCGGCGATCATCCAGACATCCGCACGATCCGCGTGGCCGCGGCAGACCTCAACGGCGTCGCGCGCGGCAAGCGCCTGCCCCGGCGCACCGCGGAGTCGGCCCTGACCAACGGGACACGCTTCCCCCTGTCGGTGCTGAACCTCGACATCTGGGGCGAGGACATCGACGACAGCCCGCTCGTCTTCGAGAGCGGCGATCCCGACGGCATCGCCCGGGCCACGGAACGGGGGTTCCTGCCGATGCCCTGGCTGGGCGCGCCCACGGCGCTGCTGCCGCTCTGGATGTTCCGCGAGGACGGCACGCCCTTCGCGGGCGACCCGCGCCATGCACTCGCCCGCGTGCTCGCGCGTTTCGCCGAGCGCGGGCTGACGCCCGTGGTGGGCACCGAGCTCGAATTCTACGTCATCGACGACACCGGCCCGCGCCTGCGCGTGCCGCCCAGCCCGCGCTCGGGCAAGCGCAGGCAGGGTGGGGAGATCCTGAGCCTGCGCGCCCTCGACGCCTTCGACAATTTCTTCACCGACATCTACGACGGCTGCGAGGACATGGACATTCCCGCCGACACCGCGATCAGCGAAGCGGGCATCGGCCAGTTCGAGGTGAACCTGAGCCACGAAATGGCGATGAAGGCCGCCGACGACGCCTGGCTCTTCAAGCTTCTCGTGCGCGGCATGGCCCGGCGGCACGGGTTCGCCGCCTCGTTCATGGCGAAACCCTACGAGGACTATTCCGGCAACGGGATGCATGTCCATGTCTCGGTGCTGGATGCCGAGGGGCGCAACATCTTCGACGACGGCAGCCCGCAGGGATCGGACGCGCTGCGGCACGCGGTGGCCGGATGCCTCGCGGCGATGCCCGGCTCGACGCTCGTCTTCTTCCCCCACGCGACCTCCTACGACCGGCTGGTGCCGGATTCCCACGCGCCGACCTCCGTGGGCTGGGGTTACGAGAACCGCACCGTGGCGCTGCGGGTGCCCGCGGGCGCGCCCGCCGCGCGCCGGATCGAGCATCGCGTGGCGGGAGGCGACGTGAACCCCTACCTGATGCTGTCGGCGATCCTCGGCGGCGTGCTGACGGGGCTCGAGGACGCCGCCGAGCCGCCCGAGCCGGTGACCGGCAACGCCTATGCCCAGGACCTGCCGCAGCTTCCGGCCACCTGGGCCGAGGCCATCGACGCCTTCGACAGCTGCCCGCAGGTCGCGCGCATCTTTCCGCGGGAGCTGGTGACGAACTTCATCGCCACGAAGCGCCAGGAGCTGCATTACGTGGCCGAGCTTACCGAGCGCGAGAAGGTGGACCTCTATCTCGACACGGTATGAGACGTCCGGCCCCGTGGAAAAGGGCGCAGGGCGGGTTTTCAACCCGCCCTGCCGCTCGCGCCCCGCACAGCCCGCGCGCCGCCGATCAGGCGCACCACATGGCCGCCGCCGTAGGGTGGGGGTTCAACCCACCCTGCCCCCCGGCCAAAATCTAGAGGCCCGTCACCCCGGGGGCTTGAGCAATACGCCGCGCGGGCATAGCTTCCGCCAATCCCTCATCTAGGTGTCTCATGCACATCGGCATCCTTCAGACCGGCCATGCCCCCGAGGCACTGGCCCGTGACCACGGCGATTATGCCCGCCTTTTCGAACGGCTCCTCGGGGGGCGCGACTTCACCTTCTCGACCTGGAACGTGGTCGACATGGAGTTTCCCCCCGGCGCCGATGCCGCCGAGGGCTGGCTCATCACCGGGTCGCGGCACGGCGCCTATGAGGACCTGCCGTTCATCCCCCCGCTCGAGTCCTTCCTGCGCGCCGCCTATGAGGCGAGCGTGCCGATCGTGGGCATCTGTTTCGGCCACCAGATCCTCGCGCAGGCGCTCGGCGGCCGGGTGGAGAAATTCGCGGGCGGATGGTCCGCGGGGCGCGTGGTCTACGACTGGGAGGGCGAAGAGGTGCCGCTCCATGCCTGGCACCAGGACCAGGTGACCGAGGCGCCCGCAGAGGCGCGGACCATCGCCACCCACCCCGCCTGCCGCCACGCGGCGCTGGTCTACGGCGACCGCGCCTTCACCGTGCAGGCCCATCCCGAATATGACCGGCCGTTCCTCGAGGGCCTGATCGAGCACCGCGGCGGCGCCCTGCCTGCCGACCGGCTTTCGTCCGCGCGCGAGAGCATCGGCCCGCCCGTGGCCAACGCGGCCCTCGCCGAGCGCATCTCGCGCTTCTTCACGGAGCGCCGGACATGAGCGACTGGACCGACAGGCTGCCCCCCGCCGCCCAGGCCTATCTCGAGCGGCAGCGTCTCGACGAGGTGGAATGCGTCATCGCTGACCTGCCCGGCATCGCCCGCGGCAAGGCCGTGCCCGCGACGAAATTCGCAACGCTCCAGCATTTCCACCTGCCCAACTCGATCTTCTATCAGACGATCACCGGCGACTGGGGCGAGGCCGCCACCGACGGCTTCACCGAGCCCGACATGATCCTCAAGCCCGACATGGCCACCGCCACCGCCGCGCCCTGGGCGGAGGACGGCACGCTGCAGGTGATCCACGACGCCTTCGACCAGAAGGGCGTGCCCGTGCCAACGGCGCCGCGCAACGTGCTCAAACGCGTGGTCGATCTCTACAAGGCCAAGGGCTGGCACCCGATCGTGGCGCCCGAGATGGAATTCTACCTCATCGGCCGCAACATCGACCCCGCGAA
>Ga0076930_100298_pt1 | contig 56958 bp, 53 predicted proteins | sample HotLakConsoUCCRE_FD_71149 | JGI IMG/M metagenome (GOLD analysis project Ga0076930, IMG submission 71149) | Hypersaline microbial mat communities from Hot Lake, Washington, USA - Hot Lake Consortium UCC-RE (version 3) (version 3) ...
CCACGAATGTGCGCTCGGGCGCGCATGGGCCGGTGGCCGGCATGCTGCACGCGCTTTTCCTGCTGGCATTCATGCTGATTGCCGCCCCCGTCGCGGCCTATATTCCGCTTGCGGCACTGGCCGGGGTGCTCGTCATCGTGGCCTGGAACATGATCGAGCGCCCGGCCATTGCTGTGCTGCTGCGCTCGGGCCGGGGCGAGACCCTCGTGCTGGCCGCGACGTTCTTCCTGACGATCTTCCGGGATCTGACCGAGGCGATCATTGTCGGCGTCGCGCTGGGCTCGCTGCTGTTCATCCAGAGAATGAGCCGCATGACGGCAATCTACCGGGATATCCCGCTGGTCGGGCGAGACGAGGCGGATATGGCGCGATCGCGGGACGCCCGTGACGAGACGGTCACAGCCGATCCCGATATCGTCGTCTACCGCATTACCGGTGCGCTGTTCTTCGGGGCCACGGCCTCGATCGGTTCGGTGCTCGATCGCATCGATGACCATCACAAGGCGCTGATCGTGGATTTTTCTGCCGTCCCGTTTCTCGATTCGACCGGCGCGCACATGATCGAAGGGCTCGCCCGCAAGGCGCGAAGCCGCAAGGTCGAACTCTGGCTCACCGGCACCAGCCGGCCCATGCGCCGGGAACTGGTTATGCATGGCCTGAAGAGACCGCTCGTGCATCATGCGGTGAGCGTCGAGCGCGCGCTTGAAGCCTTGAAGCGGCGAGAGGCCGGTCGGGATGCGTGACCGGTGGCAGCGGCGGGGCGGCCGATCGGAATGCGGGCATCCCGCATGGGGCATCCGCCACTTGTGGAAGCGCGGATGCGCGCCTATCTCCGATACCGCCCATCATCCGGTGGCCGAGGCAATCTGATGTCCGTCTGTGCTGAAACACCGCGATCGTCTTTCGAGCGCCTCGCCATGAGGGCATGCGCCGTCTGCCTTCTGCTGATCCTGTCGCTCGCCGTTCATGCCGGCGCCACGGGCATCCGCGCCGCCTCCGGGGATACCTCACGCATCGGGCTCGCATTCGCACCGGACTCGCCGGTGGCGGACATTCACCATGCCGCTTCCGGGGCGGTCGATCCCGCGACGGACCAGCCGTTGATCCTGCAGTCGGGGGCTGGTGACGGGGAAGAGGACGAACACCCGGCGCGGCGTCCGTCGATACCCTTTGCGGACCGTCAGGCGCGGGTGCAGGTCAGCCACCCGGTGACCCCCCCGAATCCGCGCCGCAAGGCTTTCCAGGCCCGCGCGCCGCCCGCCTTCCCCTGATCGTGATCCCGGCAGCAGACCGGCGGGGGCGCCGCGCAGGCAACGCGTGCGAAAGCCCCGGCCCCTGCACGGGTAGCTCTGCCTCATGTCAGCCATCGCAACAATTCGGGCGACCCGCCGGGCGCCGCAACAGGAATGCCATCCATGTCTCGAGAGCGCATGTCTCAGGAATACACGTCTCAGGAATACACGTCTCGGCAGCAGATGCCCCGAAAGCATCTGCCAGAGAATTTCTCGCGCGGCACCGCTTCCCTGGTCGCCGTCAGCGCGATCATCCTCGTGGGCACCGAAGTGATCGGCATGGCCGCAGCCACCGCCTGGGCACTGGGCGGGCTGCTCCATCTCGGGACCCTGCTGACCTGGCTCACCGGCGCCGTCTTCTGCGCAGGCGCCGCCTGGCTCACCTATGTCTTCGGCAGGAATGTCTGGTCGGTCGAGAAGGAAGCGCTCCACGCCCCGCCCGAGGATGGGGGGGATGCGCAGGGGCGGTGAAGGTGCAGGGCGGCAGACGTCTTGCACGCGCCCGTGCGGGGAGGTGTTTCCAGGCGGATTCGCCGCAAATCGCTTGCGCCTCGCAGAGTGTACGGCTCATATGCGTGCCATCCGGCAATTCCCGCGAAGGCGCTCCGATGGCATTGGGCAGCACGATCGAATATTTCTACTCCGCGCATTCGGCATTCGCCTATCTCGGATCAAAGCGGCTGATGGCCATTGCCGGGGCGGCTCGTCGCCGCCTCGTCCATCGTCCGATGGACTTGCGGAGGGTGGTGCGGGAAGCCGGTGCTCAGCCGATCGGTGAGCGCAGCAAGGCCCATATCACCTATTTTTTCGGGCGGGAGATCGATCGCTGGAGTGAGGAACGGGCCGCGCCGGTGGTGGGGCATATGCCGACCCACCACCGCAACGATATAACCCTTCCCAATTGCGTCGTCATTGCAGGGATTCTGGCCGGCCTTGATGTCGATCACCTGGCGCATGTGCTTCTCGAGGCACACTGGCGGGACGATGCCGATCTTGCGGATCCGGAAACCCTTGCAGTTCTGATCGATCGCTGCGGCCATGATTCGAAGGCGCTTCTGGAGATCGCGCGGAACGATCCCGCGGTTACGGCGGCTTATGCAACCAACACGGACGAGGCGATTGCGCGATCGGTATTCGGTTCGCCCACATATTTCGTCGATGGCGACATGTTCTACGGGCAGGATCGTCTGGAACTGATCGAGAAGGCGCTCAGGCGAGGAGCACGGAATCCGGCACGCGCGCATCCGGTTGCCTGATGCCGCTTCCGATCGGCTGACGCTCGGGACAGGCCGTCCGGTTGTCGCATTCCCGCCGGCGTGACCCCCCACCCCGAAACCCCATGCATTCCATCCCCATCTGCGTTACCCATCGGCAATGCCGAATGTCCGGCAGGTCATGCAGGAGGGGCCATGTCAGCCTTGTTCGAGGAGCTCGACTGGAGCCCGACGCCGATCGGGCCGGTCAGTCTGCGCAGGCGGCGGGATCTGCGGCTGGGGGCGGATGTCTACGAGGTGAAGCTCGGCGAAGAGTTTCTGATGTCGAGCTGGTTCACCGAATCGGAAGTGGCGCTGGCGCGATCCGGGCTCGCCATGTGCCATGGTGAGGCGCTGGACGTGGTCGTGGGCGGGCTGGGGCTCGGCTATACCGCCGCCGCCGTGCTCGATGATCCGCGTGTGCGCTCGCTCACCATCGTCGAATATCTCGCCCCCGTCATCGCCTGGCATCGCGACAGGCTTCTGCCGCTGGGAGAAAAGCTCGTCGGCGATCCGCGCTGCCGCATCGTCGAAGGCGATTTCTTCGCCATGAGCCGGGGAGAGGGCTTTGATCCTGAAAAGCCCGGGCGGCTGTTCGACGCCATCCTGCTCGATATCGACCACAGCCCCGAGGCCCTGCTCGATACGCGCAGCACAAGCTTCTACACGCCGGAGGGGCTCGGCAGCCTCGCCCGCCATCTGGCGCCTCAGGGCGTGTTCGGGCTCTGGTCGAACGATCCGCCGGATCCGCGCTTTACCGAGCGGCTCGCCGGTGTGTTCAGCCGGGTGGAGCCGCAATCCGTGCGTTTCCACAACCCCCTCCAGGATCGCGAGGCCGTACAGAGCGTCTATCTGGCGCGTCGCTGACGGGTTGCTTCGCTTCAGTCGCGCATCGCATCCATCACCGCACGCAGATGCGGCAGATGGTCTGAGAGCGCCTCGATCGTGCCGGGGGCGAGGCCTTCGTGCAGGGCATGCTGATCGCGCAATGCCTGCGCCATCGCGTCCTCGTGCCAGGTGCGACCCGCCTCGGTGAGTTGCGCCAGCTTGGAGCGACCGTCATGCGGATTCGGGGCGAAGCGGATCAGGCCGCGTTTTTCCAGAACCTGCAAGGTATGGGTCATGGTCGTCTTGGGCTGCTGGAAGGCGCGGGCCAGATCGAGCGGCGTGACGCTGCCGCCGTGTCGGATCAGATGCTGCACCACGCCGAAATGCGCCACGCTCCAGCCCGGCATCGCCTGCGCTTCAGCCCGCAACGACGCTATCTCGGCATGTTCCCGGGTGGCGTGCAACAGCGGGCGCAGGAGGCTCACAGTCCCAGCCGCGCCCATAGCGCGCGTTCTTCCATGACGGCCAGGGCTTCGTGGGGATCGATCAGCGAGCCGCCGGCGCCGGGGGGCGGGCGCATCATCTGGGCAAGAAGACCCGGGCGCGGGGCCTGGACAGGGCGCAGGCGCACCTTGTTGCCGAAGCGCTTGCGCAGGATGCTGCGCAGATCACCGATTCCGTCGATCAGACCGAGCGCGCGCGCATCCTCGCCGGCCCAGAAGGCGCCGGAGAACAATTCATCGGCGTGTGATTCGTCGAGCTTGCCGGCCCGGCGGTCGCGCACAAGATCCTTGAAGGCGTCGAAGACGCGCGTCTGCAGGCTCCTGAGACGCGCCACATCTTCGGGCTTTTCCGGCTGGAACGGATCAAGGATCGCCTTGGATTCGCCGGTCGTATAAAGCCGCCGCTCGATGCCGTGGCGGGCGATCAGTTCGTGAAAACCGAAACCCGAGGAGACAACGCCGATCGAGCCGACGATGGAGGAGGGATCGGCGAAGATCTCGTCCGCCGCGCAGGCGATGAGATAGCCCCCGGAGGCCGCCGCATCCTCGGTGAAGGCCAGAACCGGAAGTTTCTTCTCCGTGGCCAGATCGCGGATACGGCGATGGATCAGATGGGATTGTACCGGCGAGCCGCCGGGCGAGTTGATCGTCAACGCCACGGCTGCGGCGCGCGGATAGGAGAAGGCGCGCTCCAGCAGCGGCGCCACGCTGGCCAGCGTCAGCCCCTGGCGGAAGCCGATATTCATGCCGATTGCGCCGTTCAGTCTGACCACGGGGACGATCGGCTTGCGCGGGCCGAGCATGCCGGGGAACAGGGCGGAAAGGCGATCGACGAGGCTGATCAAGAGCGCGCTCCTTGAAAAAGACGACCAGGCTTTGCGCCCGGCTCATCTGACTTATGGAGCGCGGACGCATTCGGCAAGCGTGGTGCGGCGAAAACCCCCGCAGGATAGAGAGAACGGGCCGATTCCCCCGTTCGTGCGCATGAACGGCGGATGAACGCTCCGCTCCGAACCGGTTCAGACGCCATGCGGCATCAATCGTCTCACAGTTCAGGCCGAGCCCGCGCCGCAGGTGGCGGGTGCAAGGGAGACAGATCATGCGCAAGCTTATTTTTGGTATCGCCGCAGCCGCCGCCATGGCCCTTTCCGGACTGGCCCTCACCCCCGCCCCGGCGCAGGCCATCGATTTCTCGATCACCTTCGGCACCGGTCACCCACCGATCGTGCGCCATCATCATGTCGATCCGCGCCCGGTGAAGCCGTCGCCGCGTGTCGCGCCACGCCATGCGCCGCCCCCGCGCGTGCAGCACCAGCGCGGCAAGCGCTACGACGACCATCGCGGCTGGCGTGATCACCGCGGCTGGCGCGATCGTGGCGGGCGTGATCGCCGCTGGCGCGACCGGCGCCACGTTGCGCGCGATTGTCACGTCGTGACGCAGCGTTACTGGGACGGGCGCCACTGGGTCACGGACCGCCGGCGCGTCTGCCGTCGTTGAAGCGTCTTGACCCGCGCCGGTTCCGACCACGCGGATCAGGCGCCTTCATGATCCGGTGCGCGCCACGCTGATCGCCTGGCGCGCACCGGCGCGCAGCATGCCGGTATCAGAACCGACGGCCACCAGGTCGAAACCGCGCTGCACGAGTTGCGCCGCCCGCGCCGCATCGCCGGCATAGACGGCGATCGTCTTGCCCGCCTCGCGGGCGCGTGCCTTTGCATGGTCGAGCGCGTGCTCGACCTCCTGCGCCAGCGGATCGACCCGGCGCCCGTCCGACAGGGCGATGGAGAGATCGGCGGGGCCGATGAAGATGCCGTCAATGCCGGATGTGGCGAGGATATCATCGACGATGGCCAGCGATTCGCGCGTTTCGACCATGGCGAAGGCAATGGAGAATCCGTTGGCTCTTGCGAAATAATCGCCGGGGTCGAGCCCCGTGAGACTGACCGCGCCGTGCGGCCCCCAGCTGCGCTCGCCGGTGGGGGGGAACTTCATTGCCCGGGCGAAGGCCTGCGCGTCCTCGATCGTGTTGATCATCGGCGCGATCACCCCCGAGACGCCGGCATCGAGCAGGCGGGAGGCAGAGGCGAAGTCACCCACGGGGATGCGCGCGATCATGGGTTTTCCCGCCGCAGCGATCAGCGGCAGGGTGCGCAGGGTCTGGGCCAGATCCACGACGCCGTGCTGCATGTCGAGGGTGACGGCATCGAAATCCTCCTGCGCCAGCATGCCGGCGACCGAGGGTTCGGGCAGGCCGCACCAGGCACTCAGCAGGGGTTTGCCTGCATCGAGGCCTTGTTTGAGGGCTGTGACCGTCGACATGCTCTTCCTCCCGGGCTGCGCGCATATTGGCTTCGCCAGCAGCTAAGCCGGGAGACCGTCAGAAGGCGAGGCGATTTTTCGCGCGGGCGGTTTGGCCGCCCGCGCAGATCCGGGCTCAGCTGCCCTTCTGCACTTCCTCGGCGGCGCGCGCCAGAAGCGTCGTCATCTGACCGCGAATCTCGCTGTCGCTCACCGAGGCGTCGAGATCGCCGCGCACCTTGCGGAAGACATCCTCGTCGCCCGGCTCGTCGAAATCGGCAAGGACGACGCTCTTGGCGTATTCATCGGCATCCGCGCCGCTCTTGCCCAGCTTCTCGGCTGCCCAGAGCCCGAGCAGCTTGTTGCGCCGGGCCATGGCCTTGAAGCGCATGTCCTGATCATGGGCGAATTTGTTTTCGAAGGCTTTTTGCCGATCGTCGAAAGTGGTCATCGCGTTCTGTCCATTTCCTTGACCTGTGGCGTCCGGCGACGCCGAATCCTCGACAACGGGTATAGCCTCGCCTGCGCCGCCGCGCCACCCGTGTCGTTGCGGATGGCGCGCGCGAACCCCGGATTTGCGGCGGACCGGCGTTGCCTACCCTTCACCGCCCGGCTCGGGGCGGCGCATGAGCAGGCGCAATGGATTGTAGACCAGTGTCACGTCGCCGTTCTGGCGCACCACTTCGTTGCGGGTGCGCACCAGCCCGCGATCGCCCTTCGAGGTCGCGCGCGCCTCGATCACGGTGGCGCGCACATGAATCGTGTCGCCCACGAAGGTGGGGCCCTTGACGTCGATCTCGGCATTGAGAAAGGCTAGTCCCGTATGCTGCATCGAGGGCGCGACGAGGCCTTCCGCGAAGGTGTAGACCAGTCCGCCCGGCACCACGCGCTCGCGAATCGCCATGGCGTCGCGATCGGCGGCATTGGTGAACAGCTCTTCCGTGAACCAGGTCAGATTGACGAAATTGACCAGATCCGTCTCCGTGATGGTGCGGCGGTTCGAGCGGAACGTCGCGCCGAGAGGAACGTCCTCGAAATGGAAGCCATGTGCCAGTACCCCGAGATCCATCTTCTTTCTCCCTGATATCGATGATCCGGGCCGGATCGCCCGGTCTCTCCTCCCGTCAGAGGGTCTGCCGCGCCGCATCGCCCCGCGCGCCATTGCTGACGATGCCGTTCGCGATCAATCTCTCGATGCGCGCGGGGTCGAGACCCCATTGCGCCAGCACCGCCCGGCTGTCGTGTCCCGTCTCCCGGGCGGGTTGCGGAATCGCGGGGCGGCTGCGCGAAAATCGCGGCTGTGGTGCGGGCTGGGTGACGCCGGCCACGTCCACGAAGCTCGCGCGGGCGCTGAAATGCGGGTGGAGCGGCGCCTCCCCCGCATCGAGCACGGGCGAGACGCAGCAATCCTCACCCGCGAACAGCGCAAGCCACGCCGCCCGGGGTTTCTCGCGAAACCGCTCTGCCATGAGCTCGCGGGCCCGGGGCCATTGCCCGGGATCGTCGAGATCGGGGAAGCTGTGTAGATCGAAGCCCATCAGCGTGAGGAGGCGATTGCGGAATTTCCGCTCGATCGGCGCCACCGCAATCCACAGGTCATCGGCGCAGGCATGGATCGCGTAATGGGGCGCGCCCCCGTCGAGCAGGCTCTCGCCGCGCCCGGGCCTCTGGATGCCTGCGGCGCGCAGGCCGAAATAGGAGGCCATCAGCGTTGTCACCCCCTCGCTCATGGCGGTATCCACCACCTGGCCGCGCCCGCTGCGGCTGCGCTCGAGCAGGGCGCAGACCATGCCGAAGGCCAGCATCAGCCCGCCACCGGCGTAATCGCCGAGGAAGTTCACCGGTGGGACTGGGGCGCCGCCGGCGGGTCCGATCGCGGAGAGCGCGCCGGCCAATGCGATATAGTTGAGATCGTGCCCTGCCTGCTGCGCCAGCGGGCCGTCCTGTCCCCAGCCCGTCACCCGGCCATAGACGAGGCCCGGATTGCGCGCATGACAGATCTCCGGGCAAAGCCCGAGCCGTTCCATCACGCCGGGGCGGAACCCCTCGATCAGGCCGTCCGCCCGGGTGATGAGATCAAGCGCGCAGGCCACGCCCTCCGGCGCCTTCAGATCGAGGGCGAGGTTGCGGCGGTTGCGGCGGGTGATGTCGTATTCGGGCGCGCGCGCGATTCCGGTATCGGCGGGAACCGGGCGGGCGATACTGACCACCTCGGCACCCAGATCAGCGAGCAGCATCCCCGTCATCGGCCCGGGTCCGATCCCGGCGAATTCGACGATGCGCAGGCCGGCCAGAGGGCCCGCGAGCGGGCCGCCACCTCGTACTGCGTCCGTTTCTTCACTCATGCTTCGATCTCCCGCCAGGCGCGTTCCAGGGATTCGCGATGATCGGGATGGGCGATGGCGATCAGCGCTCGCGCCCGCGCGCCTTCTTCGAGCCCGCGCAACCGCGCCACGCCGTATTCCGTCACCACGATATCCGTATCGGTGCGCGCCAGGGTGACGCTGTTGACGCGCGACACGATCCGGCTGCGGGTGCCGCTGCGATCGACCGCGCGCAGGGCGAGAATCGCCGTGCCCCCGGGAGCGGCCATGGCGCCGCGGCTGAACTCGGCGAGCCCCCCGGTCCCCCCGACGCGCCGCCCCGCGATCCGCTCGGCATTGACCTGACCGAGAAGATCGACCTCCAGCACGCTGTTGATCGTGACCATGCGCTCCTGCCGGGCGATCACGCCGCAGGCATGGGTATAGCGGGCGGGCATGAAGCGCAGGGCCGGGGCCCCGGCGAGCCATTCCCGCAGGGCCGCGTCTCCAAAGGCCGTGTTCGTGATGCCCATGCCCGGATCGATGCTCTTGCGGGCATGGGTCACGGCCCCGCTGCGCATGAGGGTGACGAAGCCTTCGCCGATCACACCGGAATGCAGGCCGAGATCGCGATGCCCGGTCAGTCGGGTGAGCACCGCATCGGGAATCGTGCCGATCCCGGTCTGCAGGGTGGCCCCGTCCGGGACCAGCGTGGCGACATGTCCGGCTATCGCCGCCTCGGCGGGGCCAACCGGCGCTGCGGGCAGGGTGACGGGCGGGACATCCGAATCGATTCGGGCAGTGACCGGCAGTTCCGGATCGATCTCGGCGCCGGCGCACCACGGCACGTGCCGGTTCACCTCGATGATCACATGGCGGGCATGCCGGGCGGCGGCGAGGACGTAATCATTGGCGAAGGCCGCACAAAGCCGCCCCGAGCGCTCCGCCGCGAGGAGCAGCACGATATCGGCGCGCAGCGCGCCCGTGGCGAAAGCGGTCTCGAGCATGCCGTAATGCATGGGGTGGAGCGTGAGCCGTCCGGCTGATGCGAGTTTCCCCGCGCGGCCCATGGCGGCGTAGCCGGCAAAGCGCATCGAGGGTGGCGCGTCATGCGTGAAGGTGTCGTCGAAGAGCGGGCCGACGAAGACCTCGACAGGGCGCGCTTCGCAGGCTGAAAGCAGGGCGCGCGCCAGCAGCGGCGGCTGGGCGCAGCCCTGGCCGACGAGAATGCGATCACCATCGCGCAGACAGGCGGCGATGCGGGCCGTCGCATGGTCATGCTGGCTGCGCGCCCGCTCCGTCATCATGCCGGTCTGCTCAGTAGGACTTTGGCAGGCCCAGAACCCGCTCGGCGATGTAGCACAGCACGAGTTGCGGGCTCACCGGCGCGATGCGCGGGATCATCACCTCGCGCAGATAGCGCTCCACGTGATATTCCTTGGCATAGCCGAAACCGCCATGCGTCATCACCGCCTGCTGGCAGGCGTTGAAGCCGGCTTCGCCGGCGAGGTATTTCGCGGCATTGGCGGAGGCGCCGCAGGGCAGGCCCTGATCGTATTCCCATGCCGAGCGCAGCACCATCAGCCAGGCGGCTTCGAGCTCCATCCAGTTGGTGGCGAGCGGGTGCTGGATCGCCTGGTTCTGGCCGATCGGCCTGCCGAAGACCTGGCGCTCGCGGGCATAGCCCGTGGCCCGCGACAGGGCCGCGAAGCCGAGGCCGATCGCCTCTGCGGCGATCAGGATACGCTCGGGATTCATTCCGTGCAGGATATAGTCGAAGCCGCGCCCCTCCTCACCGATCCGGTCCTCGACCGGAATCTCGAAATCCTCGATGAACAGCTCGTTCGAATCGACGGGCTTGCGGCCCATCTTCTCGATCTCGCGCACGCTGATCCGGTCGCGGTCGAAATCGGTGTAGAACAGGCTCAGGCCATGGGTGGGGCGCGTTACCTCCTCGAGCGGTGTGGTGCGGGCAAGCAGCAGGATCTTGTCGGCGACCTGGGCGGTGGAGATCCAGACCTTCTGGCCATCGACGACATAGCGGTCGCCCTTGCGAACGGCCCGGGTGCGCAACTGAGTGGTGGCGAGCCCGGTATTGGGCTCGGTGACGGCGAAACAGGCTTTTTCCCGCCCCTCCAGCATGGGCGGGAGCATGCGCTTCTTCTGGGCCTCGTCGCCATGCACCACGACCGGATTGAGGCCGAAGATATTGATATGCAAAGCGGAGGCGCCGGACATGCCCGCGCCCGATTCGGCGATGGCGCGCATCATGATCGTGGCTTCGGTGACCCCGAGCCCGGACCCGCCATATTCCTGCGGAATGCAGATCCCGAGCCAGCCGTCGCGGGCGAAGGCCTGGTAGAAATCATCCGGAAACCCGCCTTCGCGATCACGCTTGAGCCAGTAATCATCGCCGTAATCGGCGCAGATCCGTGTGATCGCCTCGCGGATCGTCTCCTGGTCCTCGGTCAGTGCGAAATCCATCATGGCTCTCCTGTCGTGGTTGTCTTTGTTTCGTCCGGGGTTTGTTCGGGCAGGATGAGGGCGCCGGATTCGGCCAGCTCTGCGATCTGCCTTTCATCGAAGCCTGCGCCTGTGAGGATTTCGCGGCCATGCTCGCCCAGGGCTGGTGCCAGCCGCGTCAGATCTGACGGGGTTTGGGAAAACCCCGCAGCGGGTCGCATGTCGTGCATCGCGCCTTCTGTCGGGTGCTGTACCGTGCGGAAGAAATCCAGCGCTGCGAGATGCGGGTCTTCCATCAGTGACGCAAGATCGTGCAGGGGCATGGCGGGGATATCCGCCTCGCGCAGCAGATCCAGCCATTCGGCGCTGGTGCGTCCAGCGAAGATGCGGTTCAGCTCTTCGTAGACATCATCGATATGGGCGTTGCGGGAGGCGAAATCGCGAAAACGCGGATCGCGCTGCGGCAGGTCCGTCAGCCCCGTCGCCTCGAAGAAGCGTGCCCAGTGCCCGTCAGTATAGATCAGCGCGCAGACATGCCCGTCCTTCGTGGCATAGGGGCGGCGAAAGCGCGAGAGATGGCGCTGATAGCCGCCCTGGTCGAGGGGCGGATCATAGGTCAGACCGGAGAGGTGATCGCTCATCACCATATCGACCATGGTCTCGAACATGGGGACATCGACGCGCTGGCCCTCGCCGGTCTTCGTGCGGTGCACGAGGGCGGCGCAGATCGCGCCCATCGCCGCGAGGCCGACGACGCGGTCGGCGACCGCGCTCGCCACGTAGCGCGGTGTCCCGTCGCCCGCGCGCCCCATCAGCCAGGCGAGACCGCAGCCTCCCTGAATCAGGTCGTCATAGGCCGGTTGCGCGGCATAGGGGCCATCCTGCCCGAAGCCGTAGATCCCGGCATAGATCAGGCCCGGATTGATCGCCTGCAGCGCTTCCCACGACAGGCCGAGTCGGGCCATGGCCTGCGGGCGGACATTGTAGACCAGCACATCCGCATCACGCGCGAGCGCGATCAGGGCGTCGCGCCCCTCCGCTTTCTTCAGATCGAGGCAGATGCTGCGCTTGTTGCGGTTCACGTTGAGATAGATCGCGCCCATGCCCGGATGGCGCGCGGGTGCGATATGCCGGGTGACGTCGCCACCCGGCGCCTCCACCTTGATGACCTCCGCACCCATATCGCCGAGATGGCGTGTCGCGTACGGCCCCATCAGGACGGAAGTCATGTCAATGACCCTGACGCCTGCGAGCGCTCCCATTCGTGCCTCCCTCTCATTGTCTTTTTCACAGTGTGACCTTCCCGCGTCGGCTCCGATAGACGGAGCGCGCGGTTGATTTGCTCAAACCGCCTGCCCATTCGCGAACGGCGACGCCCGGCGCGCTGTCGTTACACTGCCTTCACGAACGCAGAAACACGGGGGAACACCATGGCAGAGGCGGCGATCGCCACGATCGGCTTCATCGGGCTCGGCGTGATGGGGGAGCCGATCTGTGCCAATATGGCGCGCAGGCGCAAGGCGCAGAACAGGCAGCAGGGCGGGGAGCGGATCATCGGCTTCGACCTCTCGCCCGCCCCGCTGGAGCGACTCGCCGCTGATGGTGTCGTGGCCATGGCGGGCATGGCGGAGCTCGCGGAACAAGCCGATCTGATCATCCTGTCCCTGCCCGGCGGGCGCGAGGTCGGACAAGTCTGTCTGGGCGATGGTGGGCTGATCGAAACCGCGCGCCCCGGCACCATCATCGTCGATACCTCGACGACACCGGTCGATCTTACCCGCAGCCTCCACGAGACTTTTGCCGCGCGCGACATCGTTTTCGTGGATGCGCCCGTCGCCCGCACCCGGCAGGCGGCGCGCGAGGGAAAGCTCAGCATCATGGTGGGGGCGACGCCGGAGGTTTTCGAGCGGCTGCGCCCCTATCTCGAGACGGCAGGGTCCGACGTGACCCGCTGCGGCGAGATCGGTTGCGGGCAGATCGTGAAGATCCTCAACAACATGATCCTCTTCCAGAACGTGGTTGCCCTCGCCGAGGCGATCGCCATCGGCGGGGCCTCGGGCATCCACGAAGAGGTCCTGCTGGAAACCATCGCCAAGGGCTCGGGAGACAGCTTCGCCCTGCGCAATCACGGCATGAAGGCGATGCTGCCAAGGGTGTTCCCCGAAGATGCCTTCTCCACCGAATACGCCCTCAAGGACAACAGCTACGCCCTCGCGCTCGCCGAGGCGGCGGGGATCGAGGCGCGCGGCGCCCGGCTCGCCCGCACGATCCTGGAGGAATCGCGCGATACGGGGAACGGCAAGGCCTATTTCCCGGCCCTGATCAGGCTCATCGAGGCACGCCGAAACGGTGGCTGATACGTTTGCGCAGCCGGGACTGCACCTCCGGATTGACGAGCCGGGGCGGGATTTCGCCCCGCGCCGTGGCGATGAAGGCCTGTGCGGCCATGCGCGCCACCCGGTCGCGGCTCTCATGCGTCACGCCAGCGGTATGCGGGCTCGCGATCACGCGCGGATGGGTCAGCAGCGGGTGATCGGCAGGCGGTGGTTCGCGCTCCCAGACATCGAGACCCGCCCCGCCGAGATGTTCACGCGCCAGCGCCGCATGCAGGGCGCTCTCGTCATGGATGCCGCCCCGCGCGGTGTTGATGAACAGCGCCCCGGGCCGCATGTCTTCGAAGAAGCGTGAATCGAGCATGCCCCGCGTCATCGCGGTCAGCGGGCAGTGGACCGAGATGATATCCGCCTCGCGCAAAAGCGTCACGCGATCGACCTTCTCGCCGCCGCGTGCGGCGATCGCCGCGGCATCGAGCAGCGGGTCCTCGGCGAGTACGCGGCAGCCGAACACGTTGAGCAGCTCTGCCACGCGGGTACCGATCCGCCCGATCCCGATCAGCCCGACGCAGCGCCCGCTGAGTTCGCGTCCGAGGAAGACATCGCGGCTGCGCACGCTGCCGGCACGCATGGCCGCCTCGCTCTCGGGAATGCGCTTGAGCAGGGTCAGGATCATGCCCAGCGTGTGCTGGGCCACGCCCTCGGCATTCCCGCCGGCCTGGTTCACCACGCCGACGCCCGCCGCCGTGCAGGCCTCGACATCGATCGTGTCATAGCCCGCACCATAGCTTGCCGCGACGAGCAGGTCGGGCATCTGCGCCAGCAATTCCGGTCCCAGATGCCAGCGCAAGGGCAATTCGTCACGCGAGGCCATGACGTAATAGCCCTCGCTGCGCGCCAGAACCGCAGCGATGCGCGCATCATCATCGTCGAGCGCAAGCCGCATCAGGGCGAGTTCCGGCGCGGCCTCGGCGACTTCGACGAAACTCGGATAGATCGGCGGATGGATATAGCTGAGGGCGAGGGGCGGGGACATCTTCACGGGGCATCCTTCATCAGGCATTGTCTGGGCGCAGCGGCCCTATTGCTCGACCTGCTCGGAGCGCAGGGCTGGCACGATCCAGAACTGGATCAGCCCCAGCAGGGTGGCGAGCGCGGCGAGGGAGAAACCGGCGACATAGTCACCGGTGAGGTCGTGCATCAGCCCCGAGAGCCAGGAGCCGAGCCCGGCTCCTAGCCCGAGGCCGAGGGTGATCAGGCCATAGGCGGTTCCGATTCCACCGGCGAAAAGACGGGCGGTCATGGTCGAGACGATCGGCCCGCGCGAGCCCATCACGATGCCGAAGACGATCACGAACACGCTCAGCAACGGGAGGGCCGGGTAATAGGGCAGGGCGAGCAGCAGGCCGATACCGGCGAAGGTCATCAGGAAGCTGAAGGTGACGACCTTGCGCCGGCCCAGCCTGTCGGCGAGCCAGCCCGACAGCGCCACGCCGGCAACCGAGAGAAGGCCCAGAAAACCGAAAGCGGTTGCCGCCGTAATCGGGGCGAATCCCGCCTCGACCATGAAGGCGATGGCCTGGGGCGTGACCGCGTAGATGGCGAAGGCGGTAAAGAAGAAGACGCCGAACAGCCCCCAGAAACCGCCGTCGCGGACCAGACGCCTCAAGGGCCAGGGATGCTCCCTGCGCTGCGTCGCGGTCTCGCGTGCCACGGTTTCGTCTCCGGGGCCGGCCATGATTCGCCGCCAGGGCAAAAGCATCAGCAGAAGCAGCGAGAGCACCCCGAAGCCCAGACTGGTATAGGCGAAGCGCCAGCCCCCGTGATCCACCAGCGCTTGCGCTGCCGGCACGATGACCAGCGTGCCGCAACCGAAGCCCGCATAGGTGATGCCCATCGCCGTCGATAGGCGCCCGTCGAACCAGCGCCCGACCAGCGTCGCCGCCGGTACCATGCCGAGCGCCGCGACGCCGATGCCGCCGAGCACGCCGATACTGAGATAGAGCTGCCAGAGCTCAACGATCTGCCCGGCAATCAGGTTGGCGCTGCCCAGGCTGAGGATGCCGATGGTATAGACAGCGCGCGCACCGAGCCTGTCGGTGAGAATGCCCATGACCGGGGCGGCGAGGCCGTGCGCGACCATGTAGATCGAATAGATCCCCGTCAGCTCTCCGCGCAGCCAGCCATACTCCGCTTCGAGCGGCAGAAGGAAGACCCCATAGGTCTCGCTCACTCCGCGTGCCGCGAAGTTGAAGAGGAAACACAGTCCCACGACGAGAAGGGCGATCGAGCTTTGTTGCATGATTGTCAATTGAGCATAGGCCGCGTCCACGGTTGAGGGACTTGGAATTTTCGCAAGACGCAAATGTCTTCACAACACGAAAACAAGTTGTTATCCGCCCATTGCCGAAACAAAATTGTTCTGTAACACTCATTTATCAATTCTTTCGTAGAGGAAGGATCGGTATGCTGCGCTGCATTATATGCACCGCAAAATATTCCCGCACTAATACAAGACGGGATATTTTGAGTTAACAAGGGGAGGAAGACAATGATCAGGACCAGCACATCCATCATAGCGCTCGCAGTGGCGTTCACGCTGGGCGGCCATGCCACCGGCCCTGCTCCGGCTGCGGCGCAGACGGTGGAAGGCCCGCGACTCAGCTGGGATCTCTCGACCTGGGGCGCGCCGCGCGCCTTCACCAAGAGTGTTGAGGTCATCGCCGAGCAAGTGGCCGAACGCACCAACGGCCAGTTCACAATCACAATCCACTATGCTGAAGCGATTTCACCTGTCCGCGAGAATCTCGATGGTCTTCAGATTGGGGCCTTCGACATGGCGCAGACCTGCGGCTTTTACCATCCCGGCAAGAACCCATTGCTCGTTGGCCTTGATCTCCCGTTTCTTCCGATCCCGGATCTTAACGTGAAGCAAATCGTGTCCGACGCTTATTTCCAGCATCCCGCCATAGCAGCTGAAGCGGAACGCTGGAACGCTAAGTTGCTTTATGACGGACTCTTGCCACAGTTCGAATTTTTTGGTGTTGGTGATCCGCCGATGGAACTGGAAGACTGGAGTGGCAAACGGGTAAGGACACCTGGCGGAGTTGGCCGTGCAATGTCGTTACTCGGTGCTGTTCCAACCACTGTTACACCACCAGAAGTATACACATCGCTTGATCGGGGCCTGCTCGATGCAGCTTCATTCCCCTATACTTATGCGCACATCTCCTATGCTCTGCATGAGATATCCGACTGGTATACTTCAAATATGTCACCAGGTTCGGCGAGTTGCCCGACCCTCGTCTCGATCGATTCGTGGAATGCGCTTCCCGATCAGTATCGCGAGCTGATCGAGGAGATCATGCCTGATGCGATCGAGCAACTGAAGGTGGCGTACGCTGAGGCGGATGAAACCAACTTCCCGATCATGCGCGAGGCCGGACTCGAACCGATCGAGTATACCGACGAGCAGCTTGCCCGATTCCGTGAAGAGGGTGCACAGCCGATCTGGGACGAGTGGGTCGCAGAGCAGGAAGCCGAAGGCCGTCCCGGCGAGGAGCTCCTCCAGCTCATTCTCGACACGGCCGAAGCGGCCCAGAACTGAGGCCGGCCACATACGGCGCGCCCGCGTTTCTTCCGACGCGGGCGCATCGCTCATGTGTTTTCATTGATCAGGTGGTTGGAACGCCATGCAGGCAGACAGTACGAATCCGCCCGAGGGTGGCGGCCTTCTGGGCTTTTGTGATCGCGCCTATGCGCGGATCGAGAATGCTCTCAACCTCGTCGCGGCCTTCTTCATCTTCTTTCTGATGATGATGGGTGTCACAGAGGTCATCGCCCGGCGTTTGCTGGGTATCCCGATTCCCGGCCATATCGATATCGTCGAGATCATCATGGTGACCTTCGCCATGCTGGGAATCGCCTATTGCCAGCGTGAGGGCGGGCACGTGCGCATGGAAATTCTCGTCGCCGCGCTGCGCGGGCGAGCCATGTGGCTTCTGGAACTCTTCGGCGTGATCGTCGCGCTGGTGCTCGTCACCTACCTGATCCAGGGGAGCTGGTTGCACTTCATGCGCGCCTGGAGCATCGGCGATTCGACGCTCGATATCGAAATCCCGACCTGGCCCTCCAAGCTCTTGGCCTGCATTGCGCTTTCGGCGCTGTGGCTGCGTCTCCTCATTCAGGTCTGGGCGTATCTGAGACTCGTGATCTACCCGGATGCACCGCCGCTTGCCGTTCCGATGACGAAGGGAGTCTACGATCAGGCCAAGGAAGAAGCGGCCGTGGCCGCGAAGCTCGACGAAATCGAAGAGCGCGCCAAACAACGCGACAAAAATCGTAACAAGAGCGGCGAAGACAGCCGTGGGGGAGAGAGCTGATGGATGATCCGCTCATGATCGGCCTCGTCGGCGTCATTGCCGTCATCGGTCTCGTGATTCTGGGAGTGAGGGCCGCATTTGCTGCCGCGATCGTCGGCTTCCTCGGCATCGTCGCCATGCGGGGCTGGGGCCCGGCCATCGGCATTGCCGGGCTGATCCCGCATTCGCAATCGAGCTATTATGGCCTGAGTGTCCTGCCGATGTTCATCCTGATCGGCTTTCTGGCCTTTTATGCCGGGCTGACCACCGGGGCGTTTCGCGCCGCACGGGCGTGGCTGGGCTGGGCGCCGGGAGGATTGGCCACCGCGACGGTCTTCGCCACGGCGGGCTTTGCAGCCGTGTCAGGTGCGAGCACGGCGACGGCGGCTGTGTTTGCCCGCATCGCCATTCCGGAAATGCTGCAATACGGCTACAACAAACGCCTTGCAGCCGGTGTGGTTGCAGCTGGCGGTACGCTCGCCTCGCTGATCCCGCCCTCCGCGATCCTCGTGATCTACGGCGTGATCGTCGAGCAATCGATCGGGCGCCTGCTGCTCGCCGGCCTGATCCCCGGTGTGCTCTCGGCGATCATCTATGCGCTGGTGATCACCGTCTGGGTGATGCTCAACCCCAAGCTCGCCGGAAAGGTGCCGTCCGTCGATTGGGGTGAGCGAATCCGCTCGCTGTCGGGCGTCTGGCCGCTCTTTGCGGTCATCTTCATCATTCTGGGCGGGGTCTATTTCGGCTGGATGACGCCGACCGAGGCCGGGGCCATGGGTGCCTTCGTGGTGCTCATGCTCGCAGTTGCGCGCGGCAACATGCGACTGATGGATCTCAAGGAGGCGCTCTACGAGACCTCAAAGCTGACGGTGATGATCTTCACCATCGTCTGGGGCGTGATGATCTTCGTGCGCTTTCTCGGCTTCTCGGGACTGCCACGGGAATTTGCGAGCTGGATCGCGGGCCTGCCCTATGATCCTCTGGTGATCCTGATCTTCATTCTGCTGGCCTATGTCGTGCTTGGCATGTTCATGGATGCGATCGGGATGCTGCTGCTCACGCTGCCGGTGGTCTTCCCGGCCGTGATGGCTCTGGGCTATGATCCGATCTGGTTCGGCATCATTCTGGTGAAGATGGTCGAGATCTGCCTGATTACGCCGCCCATTGGACTGAACTGTTTCGTGGTGAGTGGTGTCAGACCCGACATCCCGCTGCAGGACATCTTCAGGGGCGTCACGCCGTTCTTCTTCGCGGACGTGATCACCATTGCCGTGCTGATCGCATTCCCGGGGCTGGTGATGTTCCTGCCCAATCTCATGCTGGGATGAAGAACGGGCGCCCGCTTTGGCGAGCGCCCGCAAGATTGTCGTCTTTCAGGATTGGTCGCTTTCGCCTGACACGCGCGCCGTGTCAGGCGAAAGCCGTTTCGAGCACCCGGCGCCGTTCTGCCTCGTCGCGGGCGGGATGGCCCGGAGCCGGGGTCGCTGCCGCATCACGCGCGACGAAGCGCCAGGAACGATCCGGCGTCAGCGCGGCAAGGCGCGGTGCAAGCCAGTGGCCGGGCCCCATATTCTCCGGCTCCTCCTGGACGAACAGACATGCGGCTTGCGGATGCGCTGCGAGGGCCTCTGCCAGAGCCTCCTCGGGGAAGGGGTAGAGCTGTTCGAGGCGGAGCACGGCTACGTCCTGCTCTCGCCCCAGACGCTTGCGTTCGGCCTCGAGTTCGTAGGCGATCTTGCCTGAGCAGAGCAGAATGCGCCTTGCGCCCTTGCCGTCGGCGATCACCGGCTGAAAGCCCGTTCCCGGCCCGAAATCGCCCAGGGCCGAGACGGCGGCGCGGTGGCGCAGCAGGGCTTTTGGTGAGAGGATCGCCAGCGGCTTGCGGAAGGGGCGATGGATCTGGCGGCGCAGGCAGTGGAAGTAATTGGCCGGCGTCGAGGGATTGGCGACCTGGATATTGCCCTTGGCGCAGGCTGCGAGCAGACGCTCCGGTCGCCCGGTGGCATGATCGGGCCCGCCGCCGTCGAGTCCGTGCGGCAGCAGCATCACGAGTCCGCTGGAGCGCAGCCAGCGATCCTCGCCACAACTGATGAACTGGTCGAACACCGCCTGGGCGATGTTGAGGAAGTCGCCGAATTGCGCCTCCCAGATCACCAGCGGGTCCGGATCGGCGAGGCTGTAGCCGTATTCGAAGGCGAGCACGGCATATTCGATCAGCGGCGAGTTGATCACCTCGGCGCGTGCACCGAGCCCGTCGAGGATGCAATGGCGACGGCCATCGGTGTCGTGCAGGACCAGATGTCGCTGGGTGAAGGCGCCACGCGGCGTATCCTGTCCGCCGAGTCGGATGGGTGTTCCCTCGCGGGCGAGGCTGGCCAGCGCGAGCGCTTCGGCGAAAGCCCAGTTGACCGCGCCCTCTCCCGTCATGCTCTCGCGCCTTTGCGCGAGAAAGCGCGCGAGCTTGTCGGCGAGGACGAAGCCTTCCGGTGGCGTGGTGATCGCCTCGGCGACGGCGTGCAGATCGTCGAGAGCCAGCCCGGTCTCCACCGGCTCCAGCATGCGCGCCTCGCCGGCCAGTGCGAACCCGCTCCAGCGACCCTCGAAGGCATCGGCGCGATTGGGCTCGTAATGGGCGATACCCTCATGCGCCGCTGCGAGTTCGGCGCGAAGCGCCTCGCCCGAGGCATCCGCTGCATCATGCGCGATGCCCGCCTCCGCCAGCCTTTCCGCATAGAGCGTACGCACGCTCTTGCGGGCATCGATCGCCTGATACATGGCGGGCTGGGTGAAGCGAGGTTCGTCGATTTCGTTATGGCCGTTGCGGCGATAGCAGACGAGGTCGATCAGGATATCGCCATGGAAGCGGGCGCGGTAATCGGCAGCGAGGCGCGCGGCGCGCCACACCGCATCCGGGTCGTCGCCGTTCACGTGGATGACCGGCGCCTCGATCATCTTCGCGATGTCGGTGCAGTAGCGCGCCGTGCGCCCCTCGCCGGGGGTGGTGGTGAAGCCGAGCTGGTTGTTGACGATCACGTGGATGGTGCCTCCGACGCGATAGGCGTCGAGCCCCGACATCTGCATCAGCTCCGCGACGACGCCCTGGCCGGCGAAGCTCGCATCCGTGTGGACCAGAAGCGGCAGCACGGTCTCGACACCCAGCCTCGCCTGTTTCGCCCGGGCGCGCCCGAGCGTCACGCCGCCGACCACTTCGAGATGCGAGGGATGCGGCGAGAGCGAGACATGCAGGCTGCGCCCGCCGATCTCCCGCGTGCCGCTATGGCCGAGATGATAGGGGATGTCACCGGCCAGATCGAGCGATGTCGGCAGGGGCGAGGCGCCCTTTACCTCGGCGAGCAGCGGCAGGAGCGGCTTGCCGGCGACGAGTGCGGTCAGAGCCAGCCGCCCGCGATGCATGCCCCCCATCACCGCCTCGCTGATGCCATGGTCGAGACTCACCGCAAGAATGGTTTCAAGTGCAACGATAAAGCTGTCCCCGCCCTCGATGCCGAAGCGCTTCGCGGTGGAGAAGCGTTTCGCCATGAAGCCCTCGAAAGCCTCCACCCGCGACAGGATCGCCAGGATGTCCTGCTGCGCCGCAGCGTCCGGCGCGGACGGCGTCTCCGCACGCTCGAATAGCCAGGCGCGGCGCTCTGTATCCCCGATATGATCGATCTCGAAGCCGGTCGTTCCGCCGTAGATTTCGCGCAGCGCCTGATGGCGCGGATCATCGGCGGGCAGGCCGTGCCGGGCCGGGTCCAGCGCCGGATGGCCCGGCGTTTCGGCGAGGCCGAGCGGATCGAGCCGGGCTGCGAGATGGCCATAGCGGCGCCAGGCGCCAAGCAGGGAGGCCGCGCGCAGGGCATCTGCGGCATCGCTACCGGTTTCGCCGGGCGGTGCTGCCGCAACCTGCGGATCGGCCTCGCCGAGCTGTGCGAAATAACGCGCCCAGTCGCGCGGGACGTCGTGCGGGTCGTCGAGAAAGCGCCGGTACAGCGCTTCGAGCGCACCGGGATCGCCGATATGGGGTGCAGCCACGGGACGGTTCATCGATCGGCACCCGGTTCCAGCGGCACATCCGCCCGTTGCGGCAGGGGCGGCGAATAGACGATCAGGAGCTTGAGCGGGACATCGCCGGTGGCGATGACCTCGTGCACCGTGCCCGGCGGAATGCGCACCACGCTTCCCGGTCCGCAGGAACACGGTGCGGCATTGTCGAGACGGATCTCGGCATGACCTTCCAGCACGTACATTGCCTGGTATTCGACGTCGTGATGATGCGCCTCTGCGACGCCGCCCGGGGCGATCTCGCCCAGAACCATCTCGAAGCGCCCGCAGGCATCCCGCTCGACGAGGCGGACATTGCGCGTGCCGGAATGGCCCGGCGGCGCGTAGGCGGGCAGGTCGTCGATATGGGTGATCAGATCCATGAATTCCTCCCGGCGGGACGGTTGTTCCCCGCGCTTTGCGTTGCCGGCAGAGTAGAGACTGGCAAAACCCGCTGTCATCAGTGGCTTTTGCCAAAGCCTGCTGCGCAGGGCACCATCGATACCAAGGCCGGAATGGGCCTTGCGCGCATTTACGCCCCCGTGCGGGGTCTCTAGGCTTCCGGGATGAAACGGGATCACGACACGATCAGGGTCGGCAGCGGTGCGGGCTTCAGTGCCGACAGGATCGATCCGGCCCTCAAACTGATCGAGCATGCCGGGCTCGACTGGATCGGATTCGAATGCCTCGCGGAGCGGACGCTGGCCTTGGCGCAGGTGGCGCGTGATGCCGATCCGGCAATGGGCCATGACCGGTTTCTCGAGGCGCGGCTCGATGCCTCCCTGCCGGCGCTGGCAGCCAACAAGGTGCGCATGATCACCAATATGGGCGCGGCCAATCCCGCTGCCGCGGCAGCCCTCGCCGCCGCGAAAGGCGCCCATGTCGCGTGGATCGAGGGCGACGATGTGCGCCATCTCCTCGATGAGGATACCCGCCTGGGCGATATCGACGCCACGATCGGCGAGGTCGGCGCGCCGCTGATTTCCGCCAATGCCTATCTCGGCGCCGAGCAGATCCTGCCCGCCATCGAAACCGGGGCGGATATCATCATTACAGGGCGCGTGGCTGATCCAGCCCTGTTTTTGTCACCGGTGATCCACGCTTTCGGCTGGGCTCTGGACGACTGGCCCCGTCTCGGTGCGGGCACGCTCGCGGGCCATCTGCTGGAATGCGCCGGCCAGGTCACGGGCGGCTATTTTTCCGACCCGCCAGTCAAGACCGGGCCCGGGCTCGATGCCGCCGGCATGGCCGACCTCGGTTTCCCCTTTGCCGATATCGCGCCCGATGGCAGTTTCGTCATTGCCAAGCGCCCGGAGGATGGCGGAGCCGTCGATCTGCGCACGGTGAAAGAGCAGATCCTCTACGAAGTCCATGATCCGTCGAGTTATCTCACCCCGGATGTCACGGCGGACTTCTCCGGCGCGCGGCTGGAGGAACTCGGGCCCGATCGGGTGCGGGTCTCGGGCGGCAGCGGAACCGCGCGCCCCCAGACGCTGAAGGTCACGGCGGCATTCGACGGCGGGCTGGTGGCGGAAGCCGGTATTTCCTATGCGGGGCTCGGCGCCGGAGACCGCGCCCGGCTCGCCGCCGACATCCTGCGGCTGCGCCTGCGCGATATCACCGATCTGCGCATTGATCTGATCGGGCTGGCTTCGCTGCACGCCTCGCACGCCCAGAGCGCGGATTTATCCGCTCGCGCGAGCGCCGAGGCACGCGACGTGCGGGTGCATGTGGCGGCGCGGGTCAAGGATCAACGCACTGCCGAGCGGGTTCTCTGGGAGGTCGAGGCGCTCTACACAAACGGGCCGGCCGCCGGTGGCGGGGTGCGCGGCCAGGTCCGGCGTTCGTTCTTTACCCATGACGTCTATCTGCCGCGCGAGATGATCAGCCTCGAGACGGGAGAACTGCGGCCATGAGTGACCAGGTTCCGCTGCGATTGCTCGCCCATGCCCGCGCCGGTGACAAGGGCGACACCTCGAATATCGCCGTCTTCGCGCTTAATCCGGCCCATTACGGGCATCTGTGCGATGTGCTCACCGAAAAGGCCGTGGCCGGCGCCCTCGCGGGCCTGGCGCGGGGCGGGGTGACGCGCTACCGGGTCGAGAATCTGCATGCGCTCAACTTCGTGATCCGGCAGGCGCTGGAGGGCGGGGTCAACCGCTCGCTCAATCTCGACAGCCATGGCAAGAGCTGGAGCAGCCTGCTTCTGTCGATGCCCGTGCCGCCCCCGCCCGGCTGGAACGGCTGACGCCTGATCGCGCCGGCCGCTCCCGCGTTTCGGCCGGTTCTCAGATCTTGGCGAATTTGGCCAGCGCCTCGCGGAAGCTCAGGCCCTTTTCCAGCTCTTTCACCGCCTGGTCGTCGTCGGCGGCATAGCGTGTCGCCAGCGCCGTGACCTCGGCTGCGTGTTCCACGGGAATGCACAGGACGCCCGTTCCGTCGGCGACGATGATATCGCCCGGGCGCACGCGCACGCCGCCGCAACTGATCGTCTCGTTGATCGCCTCGACCCGGATGCGGGTCTTGCCCGGCGTGGGCACGACATGGCGGGCATAGATCGGGAAGCCGAATTCGATGATTTCCTCACGGTCGCGGCAGGCGCCATCGACGATCATCCCGGCGATTCCCTTCACCTTGGCCGCATAGGAGGCCATGCCGCCCCAGGTCGAGACCGGGTGTCCGCCATTGTCGATCACCACCACATCGCCCGGCCCCGCCGCCTCGATGATGTGCCCGACCTTGAAATCCTCCACCGGGAAACTGCCCTTGGGCGCGGTGATCTCGCGGGCGGTGACGGCGCGTCCGACACAGCGCAGACCGGGCGCCACGGCATCGAGCCCGAGCATCACCCCGTCAATACCCAGATCATCCAGCGCATTGGCCAGGGTGGGTGTGTTGAGTGCCTTCAACTCTTCGATGGTCTGCGCGAGCGTATCGTCTCGTGACGTGTCCTGCATCTATGGGTCCTCCCGGTGATCGTTTCGCCAAACCGCCCGGTCATTCCAACCGCGCCGGGCCGTCTGGCGCTTTTTCGTCTGGTATGCACGCATCCCCGCGAAGCATGATCGGATCGCGGTGCCTGCGGTTGCCAGAATAGCGCGGGCGGGGGCAGACATAAGAACCAAGAATGCAAGGCGGGGTGGGATGAATACCGGGCGCAAGGGACCCTTCGACGGGATACGTATCATCGATCTCACGGCCATCGTCTTCGGGCCGCTGGCGACGCAGATCTTCGGCGATCTCGGCGCGGATGTGATCAAGGTCGAGCCACCGGAAGGCGACCAGTTCCGCAATGCCCAGGCGGCGCGCTCGCCGCGCATGGGGGCGGCCTATATCAATTCGAACCGCAACAAGCGCAGCCTCTGCCTCGACCTCAAGCAGCCCGAGGCGCATGCGGCGTTGATGCGGCTGATCGCCGGCGCCGATGTCTTCGTCCACAGCCTGCGCCCGCAGGCGATCACCAAGCTCGGGCTCGATTATGCCTCGGTGAAGGCCGCGCGGGAGGATATCGTCTATTGCTCCGCCTGGGGCTATGGCAGCGACGGCCCCTATGCCGGGCGACCGGCCTATGACGACGTGATCCAGGCCGCTTCCGGCGTGGCCGGCCTCGTGGCGCGCACCGCGCCTGACGGCGTGCCCGCCTTCGCACCGATGGTGATGGCAGACAAGACCGGTGCGCTGACCGTGACCTACGCCATCATGGCCGCGCTGTTTCACCGGGAGCGTACGGGGGAGGGGCAGGAGGTCGAGGTCCCGATGTTCGAAAGCCTCGCCGCCTTCAATCTGGTCGAGCATCTCGCCGGGGCGAGCTTCGAGCCGCAAGAGGATGCGATGGGCTATGTGCGGCTGATGTCACCCAGCCGCAAACCCTATGCCACGAAGGACGGCTACATCGCCGTCCTGCCCTATACCACCCGGCACTGGCGTGCCTTCTTCAGTCTCGCCGGGCGCGCCGAAATGCTGGAGGACCCCCGCGTCAACGATGCGGTGGCACGCGGGAAGGCCATCTCGGAACTCTACGAGATCGTCGAGACCATCATGCCCGAACGCGAGACCGCCGCGTGGCTCGCCATGCTCACGCAGGCCGACATTCCCGTAGCGCCCGTCAACAGCCTCGAGGATCTGCTGGAGGATCCGCATCTGCGCGAGACCGGGTTCTTCGTGGAATACGATCATCCCGGCGAGGGACGCATGCGCACCACCGCGCCGCCGACGCGCTTCTCCCGCAGCCCGGCGGGCCTGCACCGTCATCCGCCGCGCCTCGGCGAGCATTCGCGCGAGGTGCTGGCCCAGGCGGGTTATGATGAGGCGCAGATCGCGGATCTGATCGAACGCGGCATCTGCCGGGAGTGAGCCGCGTCGCCCGGCCCAGCCTCAACCGCGCTTGCGGTTGAGGAATGCTCCCATCATCCGCGACGGCTCCTCGCCCTCGAACATGCCGGCGAAGGCGTCGATGCTGCGGGAGATGGAGGCGTCGACGGGAATCGTGTCCCAGTCATTGCAAATGGCCTTCTGCACGCGCAGGGCCTCAGGCCCGCCCTGCAGCAGCGCCGCGACGGCCTCATCGAGGGCCGTATCGAGAGCAGCGGGCGCGGCGAGGCGCTCGACGAGTCCGATTCGGAAGGCCTCCTCGGCATCAATCCGCCGACCGGTCATCACCAGGTCCCGCGCCCGCCCGGCGCCGATCAGCCCGGGCAGCAGGGCCGCTTCGATCACCGACGGGATACCCACATGCACTTCCGGCATGGCGAAGTGCGCCTTCTGCGAGGCCACACGCAGATCGCAGCATGCGGCGATTTCGACGCCCGCACCGAAGCAATAGCCCTGGATCCGCGCCACGACGGGAACCGGGGCGCGACGGATTGCCCCAAACAGGCCGTGCAATCCCGCGATGAAGGCCCGTGCCCCGGCCGGATCGAGCGTCGCCATGTATCCGATATCGGCGCCACCGATGAAGGAGCGCTCGCCGGCGCCGGTGAGCACGATGATGCGATGCGCGCGTGATTCGCGTTCGATCGCCTCGCGGGTGGCATCCACCAGAGCCGGATTCAGCGCGTTGAGCTTGGTTTCCCGGTCGATGGTCAGCGTTGCGACCGAGCCGGCTTCGGTCTCGCGCACGCTGCATGTGACTGTTTCGGTCATTGTCTTTTCCTCCCCGATGATCCGCGCGAGGTGAGCATCGTGGCGAGAGACCGCCAAGGCCGGATAGCGCCAGATCGTGTTGCCGTTTCGCGCAAATGGCTCCCCTCGCATGCCGCTTCAGGGTTTCGCCCAGACCACACGGTGAAAACACCTCTGGAAGAGGCGCGCTTCCTCTCCTTTACTGACGCAAGGGAATTGCGGCGGGCGCCGTCTTGCCGCCCGACCAGTTGAAAGGGAAGTTCATGGATCTCGGCCTCGACGGAAAACGCGCACTCGTCCTCGCCTCGACACGCGGCCTCGGCCACGGCGTTGCCCGGGCCCTTGCCCGCGACAAGGCGCAGGTCATGATCTGCGGGCGCTCCGGCGCGCCCGAGGCGGCCTCGAACCTCGCGCAGGAAACCGGCGCCACTGTGCATGGTATCGATTGCGACCTGCATGACCGCGCTGCACTTGACGCTCTCGTCGATGACGCTTTCGCGCGGATGGGCGGCGTCGATATTCTCGTGCTCAATGGTGGCGGGCCGCCGCCGGCGCCGGCGATGAAGATCACGGATGCGCAATGGCGCGAATGGTTCGATCACATGGTCGCCGGTCTGATCCACGTGGCCACGCGCTGTGTTCCGGCCATGAGCGAGGCCGGCTGGGGGCGGGTTCTGACCATCGCCTCCTCGGCGGCGGTGCAGCCCATCGCCAATATGGCCCTGTCGAACTCCCTGCGCGCCACGCTGCTCGCCTGGAACAAGACGCTCGCGGCGGAAGTCGGCCCGCAGGGCGTGACCTGTAACGTGATCCTGCCCGGGCGCATCCATACCGAGCGCGTCGACAAGCTCGACCAGGGCGTGGCGGATCGCGAGGGGCTGACGCTGGAACAGGCCCGCGGGCGCTCGGTATCCACGATTCCGCTCGGGCGCTATGGCTCGACGGAGGAATTCGGCGCGGTTGGCGCGTTCCTCTGCTCCGGACCGGCGAGCTATGTCACCGGCATGGTCATGCGTGTCGATGGCGGCATCATCCGCGCGATCTGATCGAGCGTGACACCGTAATAACAGGAGGACGCCCATGGATTTCGCACTCACGCCGGAGCAGGAACAGCTGCGCGAGACCGCGCGCCGTTTCGCGCAGGACAAACTCGTCGCAGTTGCGCGCAAGATGGAGGAGGCGAGCGAGCCGGCCCCGCGCGAGATCGTGCGCGAATACGCCCGGATGGGCTTTCTCGGCATCAATCTCGATCCGGAATACGGCGGCCAGGGGCTGTCGCATCTTGATGCGGTGATCGTGCTGGAGGAGATCGCGAAAATCTCGCCGGCGATCGCCTTTCCGATCTTCGAATCCTGCTTCGGCCCGGTTCTCGCCGTGCAGCATTTCGCCTCGGAAGGGCTGAAGCAGCGCCTGATCCCGAAGATCTGCGCCGGTGAGGCGATCCTCGCGGTGAGCATGTCGGAGCCCGATGCCGGCAGCGCGCTCACCGATCTGCGTGCCCGCGCGCGCAAGCGCGACGACGGCAAGATCGTGCTCGACGGCACCAAGCGTTGGTGCTCGGGCGCGGGGCATGCCGATTACTACCTGGTCTATTGCCGGATGTCCGATGAGCCGGGGGCACGCGGGGTCGGCGCCGTCGTGGCGGCGAAGGGTTCAGACGGCCTCAGCTTCGGTCCGCAGGAAAAGCTGATGGGCTTTCGCGGCATTCCCAGCGCGGACATGACCTTCGAGGGCGTCGTCGTCGATCCCGATGACGTGGTCGTCGAGGCCGGGGGCTTCCGCAAGCTGATGGAGGCTTTCGACCTCGAACGCTGCGGCAATGCCACGATGAGCCTCGCCATCGCAGCTGCCGCCTTCGAGGACGTGCTGGCCTATGTCCAGGAACGCAAGCAGTTCGGCAAGGAGCTGGTCGATTTCCAGGCGGTGCAGCTGCGGCTCGCCGAAATGGCGATGAAGGTCGAGGCCTCGCGCCTGCTGCTCTATCGCGCCGTGGCCAATGCCGAGGCGGGACTGCCCTCGATCAAGGACAGCTCCATCGCCAAGTGCTTCGCCAACGAGATCGTGCGCGAGGTCACCGGTTCCGCGCTCCAGCTCATGGGCGGTTATGGTTATTCCAAGGACTACCCCATGGAGCAACGCATGCGCGACGGCTGGGGCTGGGGCATTGCCGGTGGCGCCATCGATATCCAGAAGGTGAACATCACCGCAGCCCTCGTCGGTCGCCGCTTCGACCAGCGTCGCTGATGCAGGGCCTAGTCGGGGCGCGCATGCGCCTCTCCGGATGAACAAGGCAGGGAACACGCTCATGAAACGCGTCACCAGACCGCAGATCGGCGGGCCGCGGCACGTCATCGCCGCCGGGCATTATCTCGCGGCATCCGCCGGACATGCCGTGCTCGAAGCCGGTGGTAACGCCGTGGATGCCGGTTGTGCGGCGGGGCTGACCCTGGGTGTGGTGCAGCCGGATCTGGTCAATGTGGCGGGCGTCGCCCCGATCATGATCCGCCCGGCGGGCGGTCCCGTCGTCACCATTGACGGGCTCGGCACCTGGCCGGCATCCCTCCCGGACGGGTATTTCATGGAGCGCCATGGCGGCACCATGCCCGAAGGTGTCGAGCGTGCCGTGGTTCCCGCCGCGCTCGATGCCTGGCTGACGGCGCTGGAGACCTACGGCACCATGTCCTTTGCCGATATTGCCGCATGGGCCCTGCGTTTCGCCCATGAGGGCTTTCCTGCCCATGATCTGATGATCGGCACGATCACGACCCATCGCGAGGGCTATGCCCGCTGGCCCTCATCGGCGGCAATCTTCCTGCCCGGCGGGGAGGTGCCGCGACCGGGGCAGCTCTTCGTCCAGAGCGATCTGGCGCGTACGCTCGCCTATCTGTGTCAGGAGGAGCAGGCCGCCTCCGGCTCGCGGGAAGACGGCATCGCCGCCGTGCGCAGGGCTTTCTACGAAGGGGATGTCGCCGCCGCCATGACGGATTTCGTGGCCGGGCAGGGTGGCTTTCTCTCACGCGCCGACATGGCGGGTTTCCGCTGCCGGGTCGAGGAGCCCGTCAGCGTCGCCTGGCGCGGGCATGTGCTCAATGTCTGCGGTCCCTGGTGCCAGGGTCCGGTTCTCGCCATGGCCCTGCGCCAGATCGAGGAAATGGGTCTCGAGGGCTACGCGCATAACGCGCCCGAGACCATCCACATGCTCTGCGGCATTCTCGACAACGTCTTCGCGGATCGCGATCACCACTTCGCCGATCCCGCCTTCAACGAGGTCCCGCTCGCGCAATTGCTGTCGGGTGAGCATGCCCGTGCGCGGCTGGCGCAGATCGATCCGGCGCGTGCCCGTGACGGCATGCCCGGCCCCCTGATCGGGGCGGCTGTGTCCGCGAGCAGCGCCGATCACGGCTTCGATCCGCAACCTCCACCGGATACCTCCTACGTCGCGGTGGTGGACCGTTTTGGCAATGCCTTCTCCGCCACACCCAGCGACGGCACCTGGGACATGCCCGTTGTGCCGGGAACCGGTCTGACCCCGTCCTCGCGCGGCAGCCAGTCACGACCCGATCCCGCCCATCCCGCCGGTGCGCGCGCCGGGCGGCGACCGCGCCTGACGCCCAATCCCGCCATGCTGGTGAGCGGTGACGACGTCATGCCTTTCGGAACACCGGGAGGTGATGTGCAGAGCCAGGCCATGCTGCAACTCCTGCTCAACCGTTTCCATTACGGCATGTCCCTGCAGGAAGCGGTGGAGGCGCCTCGTTTCGCTACCTACAATTTCCCCGGTTCCTTCGCGCCCTACACCTATCATCCCAATCTTATCATGCTGGAACAGGGGATAGGCGAGCAGACGCGTGCCGCGCTCGAAACGCGCGGCCATCGCGCCGCCTTCTGGCCGGATCTCGACTGGCGTGCCGGCGGGCTGTGTGCGGTGGAAAGCGATCGGGCTGCGGGTCTGATCTACGGGGCGGCGGACCCGCGCCGCCCGGCCTATGCCATTGCCGGATGATCCGGCTCAGGCGGTGACGCCGCCATCAACGATCAGGGTCTGGCCGGTCACATAGGAGGCCTTGGGCGATACCAGCCAGGCCACCGCCTCGGCGATTTCCGCCGTGGTGGCATAGCGACCCATGGGGATGCGCGCCAGGCGCGCTTGCGTCGGCTCGCGGGTATCGACGAAGCCCGGCGCGACACCGTTGATGCGTATGCCATCGACCGCCAGGGGCTTGACCGCGAGGCGGATATAGCCGTCCAGCGCCGCCCGCTGGGCGACGGAGGGGGCAAAATCCTGATCCGACTGGGCGATGGCGAAGCTCGACACGGCGCAGACGGCACCCTTGCTTTCGGCAAGCGCATCCCGGGCCGCGCGCACGAGACGCACCGTTGGCAGCATCATCATGTCGAGGGCGCCGTGCCAGTCCTCGTCGGTGAGATCGAGCACCGGCTTCTTGGCGGCATGGCCGGAATTGGGCACGATCGCGTCGATGCGCCCGGTGCGTTCCATCGCCAGGGCGACGAAGGCTTCGAGATCAGCCGCGCGGGCTACGTCGCCGCGAAAAGCGAAGCCGCCGATCTCCTGCGCCAGTGCCTCGGCCTTGTCGGAGCGCCCCATGATTCCGACCGTATAGCCCTCTTCCGCCAGCTTGTGCGCGATTGCGCCGCCGATGCCGCCGCTGGCCGCACTCACGAGCGCTGTCTTCTTCGTCGTCGTCATCGTGTTTCCTTTCCCTGTTGAGCAAAGCATTGCGCGGGCCTTTGCCCGGGCACCTGTAAAATCCGCAGACGGTTCGCGAAAGCCCTCCCGGGAATGGCGCTTGCGCGCCCTGCATCGCGACGCCTAGGCTCCGGTCATGACAAGCTTTCGCCAGATCCCGCAGGGTGGGGAGGTCTTTCTCGACCACCTCGCCCATTTCGTCCCCGACATGTCTGCAGCCGAGTGCGCACTCGCCGGCCTCGGCTTCGAGCTGACGCCGTTTACCGAGCAGCGCAACCGCACGCCTGAGGGTTTCGTGCCGGCCGGTACTGGCAATCGCTGCGCCATGCTGCGCAGCGGTTATCTCGAATTCCTCACCCGCTGCTCCGACACGCCCCTGGCGCGTCGGCTCGAGGCGGCGCTGGAGCGCTATACAGGCGTGCATCTGCTGGCGATGACGGTGGCGGATGCGGATGCGGGGCGTGCGCAGCTGGCGCGGGAGGGTTTCCAGCCGGACGAGCCGGTGCGTCTCACCCGGGCCATCCCGCTGCCCGATGGCGGCGAGGCAGAGGGGCGCTTCTCCGTGGTGCGGGTGCCGGCTGACAAGATGCCGGAAGGGCGCATCCAGGTCCTGGCGCATCACACGCCCGAGATCGTCTGGCAGGAACGCTGGATGGCGCATGAGAACCGCATCGTCTCGCTTGAAGCGGCACTTCTCGTGGTGGCTGATCCTTTGGAAGCGGCCACGCGATACGGGCGCTTCCTCGGGCGCGAGCCGGTGCGGCTCGATCCGCAGCGCGTGCTGTTGCGTCTCGATCGCGGGGCGCTCGTCTTCGTGGCTGAGGCCATGCCCTTCGGCTTCCCGCAAGCGCCTGCCATGCCCTGGATCGCCGCTTATGCCCTGGGCAGCGCGGATCGCGAGGCCAGTCTCGCGCATTTTGAGGCAGGCGGCGCGACATCTCTGGGCGTGCATTCCGGCGAGGACCTCCTCGCCCTGCCGGCTGCTCTGGGCGGTCATGTCAGTCTCGGTGTGCCCGATTGCCTGCCCTTCTGGGCGCGCTGAGGCGAAGCGCGTCCCCTTCCTCTTAAGGCTGATCACGAAGGCGCTGGCCCTGTCCGGACCTGCGCATTCTGCGCCGCCTCGCGGGCATTGGCCTGCCATTGCCGCAGCGCGATCAGAACGAGCAGGGCTATGCCGAAGATCGAGGCCCAGAGGCTGGGATGGATAAGCCCGAGCCCTGCCGGCAGGAGCAGGACACGCTCGATCCAGTTGAGCGGGCGCAGCAGGTAGCCTTCAATAATGACATTGATGGTCACCACCCCAAGCAGGGCCAGCAGTGCCACGAAGACTGTCTCGATGAAGCTTGCATCGATGCCGAGAATTTCCGGATGGACCACGAACAGGAAGGGCAGGATAAAGCCCGGCAGGCCGAGTCTCACGGCGATGAAGCTCGTCTTGAAGAACGAGCCCTGGGCGATCTTCGCCGCCACCAGGCAGCAGATCGCGACCGGGGGCGTGATCGCGGAGATATTGGCGAAGAAGAAGACGAACATGTGCGCCGCCAGCAGCGGCACACCCAGCGCCACCAGGGCCGGGGCGCCGAGCAGGGCGACGAGGATGTAGGCCGCCGAGGTCGGCAGGCCGAGCCCGAAAGCGAGGCAGGCCAGGGCCGCCACGATCAGGAGAATGGCGAGATTGCCGCCGGCCAGTTCCAGCATGAAGAAGGACAGCTTCTGCGAGAAGCCGGTCACCGCGAGGATATCGACCAGCACACCGATCACCGCCACCACCACCGCGACCTGGGCCCCGCGCAATGCCCCGTCATAGGCGATCCGGCACAAAAGCCGCAGCGTGTTGGTCAGGATGGCGACCGGGCCGCGCCAGAGGGTTGCGATCTCGCGCAGGAGAAACAGAACGATGATAATCGCCGTGGCCTGCAGGGCTGCGCGCCCGGGCATGTTCAGGGCGATCAGGATGAAGACGAGATAGCCCGTCGCGATGAAGAAATGCAGGTGTTTGAGAATATCGCGCCAGACACCGTCGCTGGAGGCGAAATACTCGGTCAGTTCCTTCTGCTGCGTCGCGTCGAGATCGAATTTCACGGCGCGCAGATGCACGGCGATGATCAGATAGGCGTAGAAGATGAAGGCGGGAAATACCGCCGCGACGACGATCTCTCCATAGGGGATTCCGGTGAGGCCGACGATCAGGAAGGCTGCGAGGCCCATCACCGGTGGAGTGATCTGACCACCGGTCGAGGCGACGGATTCGACGGCACCAGCGAATTCCGGCTTGAAACCGACGCGCTTCATCAGCGGGATCGTCAGGGATCCGGTCGAGGCGACATTGGCCACGCTCGAGCCCGAGACCATGCCCATGAAGCCTGAGGAGATCACCGCGATCTGGGCCGGGCCGGCGCGGGTCTTGCCGCCGATGCGATAGGCCAGCCGCATGATGAAATCGACGCAGCCCGTGGCCTGGAGCGCGGCTGCGAAGATCATGAAGGGAAAGATCGTGCCGGCGGAAAGTTCCGAAAGAGAGCCGAGCAGCCCCTGGAAGTACGGGATCGACGTGTAGCCGATCAGACGTTTGAAATCGAGTCCGCCGTGATAGAGCAGGCCTCCCGGCATGGCCTGTCCGAAGTAGCCGTAGAGCAGACCGACAATCGCGATGGTCGAGACGACCCAGCCCCATTCGCGCATCGAGGCATAGAGGCACAGGGCAAGAAAGACGAGGGCGAAGACAAGGTCGGTGTCATTCGGCAAGAAGGAGCGCTGGCGCGTGAGTGCGCGGAATTCTGCAAAGACATACCAGATCACCGCCGCTGCAGCGAGAGCCAGAATGAGATGGAGGATCCGCGAGCTCGTGCGCTGGGCAAAGGCCGAGGCGAACAGCATCAGCAGCACCACCGTGCCGCCGACATGCATGATCTTGAACTGCCCCGACGGCAGGTAGAAGGTGAAGACCTGGTTCACATGCGCGGCGACGAAGCCGATGCTGAACAATCCCGCGAGGATGATCAGCCAGGAATTACCCTTGTCGTCGCTGAAGAAGGAGGCGGCCTGCCGGGCGCGATGCGTCATGGTCTCTCCGATAGAATGGCGCGCCGCCGTCCCGGGACGGCGGCGCGAATCAGCGTCTGTGCTTGCGGGTCAGCTGCTCAGCCGGCCTCGATCATCTCATCGGTCCACAGGCCGCGCTCCTTGAAGAACCGCGCCGCACCCTTGTGGATCGGATAGCCGCCCACGAGATTCGCAGCACCGAATTCAGGCTCGATATCCTGGAACTGCACACCCAGTGCACGCACTTCCTCGAGGTTCTCGAAGACGGACGACATCACGGTGTAGGCCACTTCCTCCGAGACTTCCGGCGCAGCCGCCAGCACGCCGGAGAACGAGGCAGCGGTCATGTCGGATTCGGCGCCCTCGACTGCGGAAGCCGGAACGATACCCGGGCGCGCGCCGCCGTTGATCTCGCCGGCAGCCGCCATCAGCTCGTCGCTGATCGGCAGGATCCGTACCTGCTGCGTCGCCATCAGTTCGGTCATGATCGGGGAGGGGCGACCGTTCGTGAGCAGTGAGGGAATGCAATCCACCGCGCCACTGCGCAGCGCGTCATAGGTCTCGCGCCAGGAGCCGTAGGTCCAGTCGATCTCGTCGAGAATGCCGGCGGCCTCGAACAGCACCTCGAACAGCACCGCCGTGGAGGAGCCCGACGGAGAGGGCATCACGCGGCGACCGGCGAGGTCCTCGATCGTCTGGATGTCGCTGTCGGCGCGCACCATCGGCGTGCAGTTGAACAGCGTATAGGCGAACATCTGGTGGACTTCGATGGGCTCGGGATACGGGTCGCGGCCCTCGAATGCCGGCAACCAGTCGGTCGAGGTGGTCTGACCGAACTGGATGACCCCCTGTTTGAACAGTTGCATGTTTTCCGCGCCGCCGCTCGTGGCCATCGAGGCGTTCTGCAGCTCTGAATGCCGGTTCACGATGGAGGACAGGCCTTCCATGATGACATAGCCGGTGGAGCCGACGGAAGAAGAGCCCCATTGCAGGTTCTGCTGGGCGAGGACACTGGTGGTGCGAAACAGGACGGAGCTCGCCACGGCGCCACCGAGGCCGAGCATCATGGCGTCTCGGCGGTTGAGATTCGACAGGCTGGCACTCTTCAATCTGCGGGTCATGGTATTTCTCCTCTGGTTGGTTTTCTTGCCGGCACGTTCGTGCCTGCGTTCAAGGGTGGCGAGCTTGCCGCCCGGGATGATCAGCGCATGGGCGGCCCGGTCTGGCATCGCCTTCGGGAAAGGCGACGCTGCGCATGCCCGCGCCGCGCAGCAGGCGGGCATTGGCCTCGCGGACCACATCGACGATCTGGTCCATGCGCTGGCGGACATGGCCTTCCATGATCGAGCGCGCCCGGTCCGCCTCGCGCTGCCTGATCGCCTCCAGCACGCCGCGATGCTCTGCCTGCGTCTTGTCGCGACGCCCGTTCATGTCGACCCAGCGGAAAAAATGGATGCGGGCATTGATGTTGCCCATCATGCGGATCAGTTCCGGGTTGCCGGTCAGGGCCGCGACGCGGGTGTGGAAGCCTTCGTCGAATGCCAGCAATTCCTCCACCGGACCGTTTTCCTGAGCTGCGATCGAGCGGTCGAGATAGGCCTCCAGCTCCGCCATTCCCGCCGCATCGGCGCGTTCGGCGGCGAGTGTCGCGATGTAGCCCTCCAGGCCCAGCCGGGTTTCGTAGAGCGCGAGCACCTCGGCGGCCTCGAGACCGCGCGCGAAGAATCCGCGACCGCCATCGCTGACCAGGAGCCCCTCCGTGGCGAGACGGTTCATCGCCTCACGCAACGGGGTGCGGCTGACATCGAGCATCCGCGCCAGCGCAATTTCACTCAGCCGTGCGCCGGGAGTCAGGGCATAGGTCATCGCCATCCGTCTGAGTGTTTCGTAGGCGCGCTCGGCCAGACGTTGCGATGAATTCTGACGCAGACGCGGCACGCTGGCTTCCGGCATATCCGGTAAGGCGCTCATGGATTCTCTTTATGCCCCGTGTGTTATGCTTGTATACACAGAAGAATATGGATGGCGAATGCCGTCAATTCGCAAACCTGCACAGGCTCGCACGCCACCTGACACGGGGGATGCGCAAACGGCGATCGGCGGGCCTGCGACATGGGCGCATTGCCCGAAGCGCATGAACATTCTTCGCCATTGTACCGCGACATCTTTGCGGCATGCTGCCCCCGAATAAACCTTTTTGGACGGGGAGCACGGCGCCTCGCCCGGAAAAGCTGTGAGGTGTGCATGGGTGATGATCGGGGGCAGGACTGGCGCGATGCCATCTACGAAGAACTGGTCGCGGCCGGCGTCAGCCAGGTGGCCTATGTGCCGGATGCCGGGCATACCCGTCTGATCGAAGCCTGTCATGCGGATCCGGCGATCACGCCGGTCGTCCTCACCACCGAGGAAGAAGGCATCGGCGTATTGGCCGGGGCGGATCTCGCCGGCGAGCGGGGTGTCCTGCTGATGCAGTCGAGCGGTGTCGGCAATTGCCTCAATACTTTCTCGCTGGTGCGCAATTGCGGCTTTCCCATCGTAACGCTGGTGACCATGCGCGGCGAATGGGGCGAGTTCAATCCGTGGCAGATCCCCATGGGCCAGGCCACGCCCGCAACGCTCGAAGCGGGCGGGCTGGTGGTGCAACGCGCCGATCATCCGGATGATGTCCGCCCGATCGTCAAGCATGCCCTGCATATGGCCTTCGAGGGCGGGGCGGCCATGGCGGTGTTGCTGTCACAGCGGCTGATCGGGGCCAAGACGTTCTAGAAAGCGTTTTTCGAAGAGCTTTTTCGGATCACCGCAAGAGACTCGTATCCGAATCGCAACGTTCCGGTCGGGATAGACCGGCATATTCAAGAGAGGGTGACATGGCTGAGGCAGGTTCCGGGCAGGCTGACTTCTTCGAGCGTCGTGAACTGGTCGCGGAGATCCTGCGGGACAGGCACGAGGATCTGCTCGTGGTCACCGGGCTCGGATCGCCCACCTATGACGTCGCTGCGGCAGGGGATGATCCGCGCAATTTCTATCTCTGGGGGGCGATGGGTTCCGCCGCCACCGTCGGGCTCGGTCTCGCGCTCGCACGCCCGCAGGCGCGGGTCCTCGTGATCACGGGAGATGGTGAGTTTCTCATGGCGCTGGGGGCGCTCGCGACGATTGGCGTCGCCCGTCCGACAAATCTCGCCATCGCTGTTCTCGACAATCGCGCCTATGGCGAGACCGGCGGACAGGCGAGCCATACCGCAGCGGGCGTCGATCTAGCCGCGATCGCCCGCGCCAGCGGCTTCGCCCGGGCCGAGAATCTCGACGCGACGCACGGCACCACGGCCGTGCGCAGCCTCCTGCACGAAAGCCCGGGGCCCGTGCTCGCCGTCTGTTCGATTCGCTCGGGCGAAAATCCGCGCGTGATGCCCTCACGCGACGGCCATCATCTGCGCACGCGGTTCCGCGCCGCCATCAACGCCGCCTGATCGATCAAAGGGGCGGCCTGTCAGCCGAGCCGTATTCGCACGACGCGTGCGCAGGCGTGCCTTGGCAAGGAGGACGCCGTCGGCACATCAAGCGGTTATTCCCGAATCCCGCCGGGACAGTCCGGCAGCGTGTGTTAAGCATGCCTGCAAGTCATGCTTACCCAGCGGTTAACAGGCTTGCGCAATCGCCATAAGGTGGAGAGTGTCGCAGACGGCCACGCACCTCCACGGGCCGTGACACCAAGCTCGGAAGGCGATCATGACCATTATACCCGTCATTCTCTGCGGCGGCTCGGGAACCCGCCTGTGGCCGCTCTCCCGACGCAGCTATCCCAAACAGTTCTCACGCCTGATGGGGGAGGAGAGCCTGTTCCAGGCGACGGTGCGTCGCGTGCAGGGTGAGGGCTTTGCACCGCCGCTTGTCATCACGGGCGAGGATTTCCGCTTCATCGTCACCGAACAGGTTGCCGCCATCGAGAAGGCCGCGCGCGTCACCCTGATCGAACCGCAACCGCGCAACACCGCACCGGCCATCCTCGCGGCAGCCTTGTGGCTCGCGCAGGACGATCCCGAGGCGCTGATGCTGGTAGTCCCCTCCGACCACGTCATCCCCGATGCGGAGGCTTTCAGCGAAGCTGTTACCGCAGCTGCACCGGCGGCGCGCGCAGGCACGCTCGTGACCTTTGGTGTCGCGCCAAACCGGGCCGAGACAGGCTACGGCTATCTGCGGCTTTCGGACGGCGCCGATGCCGCAAGCCGTTCGCCGCAGCCTCTCGCGGGTTTCGTCGAGAAGCCCGGTCCGGAGGAGGCGTCGCGCATGCTGGCCGAAGGGGGGTATCTGTGGAATGCCGGGATATTCCTGTTTTCAGTGAAGTCCCTGATCGCGGCTTTCGAGGCCCATGCGCCGGATCTGGTCGAACCCGCCCGCGCGGCGGTGGCGGGCGGGCGCAGCGATCTGGGCTTCACCCGGCTCGACGCGCAGGCCTGGGCGCAGATGGCCGACATCTCGATCGATTACGCCGTGATGGAGAAGGCAACCAACCTTGCCGTCATGCCCCTGTCCACGCATTGGTCGGATCTCGGGGGCTGGGAGGCGGTCTGGCAGGAGAGCGGCCCGGATGCGGCAGGCAATGTCGTCTCCAGCCATGCCCATGCCCGCGATTGCCGGGATACGCTCCTGCGCTCGGAAACCGAGGGTGTCGAACTGGTTGGGATCGGTCTCGACAACATCGTCGCTGTTGCCATGAAGGATGCCGTGCTGGTGGCGCGCAAGGATCGCGCCCAGGACGTGAAGCACGCGGTTGCCCATCTCAAGCAGCATGCGGTGCCGCAGGCCGATACGTTTCCCCGCGATCACCGGCCCTGGGGCTGGTTCGAGACACTGGCTCTCGGCGAGCGTTTCCAGGTCAAGCGCATCGTGGTGAAACCGGGTGCCGCGCTCAGCCTGCAGAGCCATGTCCACCGGGCCGAACACTGGATCGTGGTCCAGGGCACGGCGCGCGTCACGGTCGATGACGCTGTGAAACTCCTGACCGAGAACCAGTCGGTCTACATTCCGCTCGGCTCGGTGCACAGGCTGGAAAATCCCGGCAAGCTGCCGATGGTCCTGATCGAGGTGCAGACCGGCAGCTATCTCGGCGAGGACGATATCGTGCGCTATGAGGATGTCTACGCCCGCAACTGACGGCGTCTAAGATCACGAACGCATCGCCGCCCATTCCTCCTCGCCGAGCATATCGAGGTGGCCGAAGGTGCCGACACCCCTGAGCCAGCGCCCGCCATCGATGGTGACGCATTCGCCGTGGATATAGGCGGCGGCGTCGCTGATCAGGAATGCCGCGAGTTCGGCCAGTTCCGCCGGATCGCCCGGGCGTCCGGTGAGATTGCCGGTCTCGTGGCGACGCGCGAGTTCGGGCCGCGGGACGAGACGCTCCCAGGCGCCCTTGGTGGGAAAGGCTCCGGGCGAGAGCGCCACGAAACGGATGCCGCGTGGTCCCCATTCCTGGGCCAGGGATCGGGTCATGGTTAATAGACCGGCCTTGGCGATGGCCGAGGGGACGACATAAGGCGAGCCGTGCCAGGCATAGCTGGTGATGATCGACAGGACCGTGCCGGGGGCTTGCGCAGCGAGGCGTCGCTTGCCGAATGCGCTGGTGCAATACAGGGCCCCCTTGAGCGACGTGTCGATGATGGCATCGAGTGCCCGATGGGAGAGGGTCTCGGAGCGGGCGACGAAATTCGCGGCCGCATTGTTGATCAGGGTGTCGGGGCCCTCGCCGTCGGCGAAAGCGGTCTCGAACAGGGCTTCGACCCGGCCCGCATCGCGCAGGTCGACCGGGAAGGTCTCCACCGGATGGGTGGACAACGTCCCCATCTCGGCCGCCGCCCGTTCAAGCACTTCGGAGCGGCGTCCGCAGATCATCACCCGTGCGCCGAGCCCTAGGAAGCGCTCGGCCATGGCCCGCCCGAGCCCGGTTCCGCCGCCGGTGACGAGAATGCGCCGCCCGGCGAGTGCATCATCGCGCAGGACCTGGCGAAAACCGGAGGGTGCCGTCTCGCTGCTCATATGCGTCGCCCCGCCTCGGCATCGCGGATCATGTTGCGCGCGATGATAAGTTGCTGAATCTGGGTGGTGCCCTCGTAGATGCGAAACAGCCGCGCATCGCGGTAGAGCCGCTCCACCGGGTATTCCGCCATGTAACCCGCCCCGCCATGAATCTGGACCGCCCGGTCGGCGACCCGGCCGAGGGTTTCCGAAGCGAGCATCTTGCAGCAGGAGGCCAGCGTCGGGACCGTCTCGCCGGCATCGTAGCGCCTTGCAGCATCGCGCACGAGTGCGCGCGCCGCCTCGATTTCGGCGCGGCTGTCAGCCAGCATGGCCTGGACGAGCTGGAAACCGGCGATCGCCTGTCCGAACTGTCGGCGCTCCATGGCATAGCTCAGCGCCTCCTCCAGCAGGCGGATCGCGGCGCCGACAGAGACGGCGGCGAGATGGATGCGCCCGCGATCGAGCACCTTCATCGCCGTCGCGAAGCCCTGACCCTCGCGATCCGGGCCGCCGATGATCGCATCGGCGGGGACGCGCACGTCCTCAAACACCACGTCGGCGGTATGGGCGCCACGCTGGCCCATCTTGCGGTCGCTCTTGCCGACCGACAATCCGGGCGTCTCTGCGGGCACGAGGAAGGCGGAGATGCCCTTTCCGGCTGGAGCGTCGGGATCGGTGCGGGCCATCACCGTGAACAGCCCGGCAATCGGGGCGTTCGTGATGTAGCGCTTGGTGCCGTTGATGAGGAAATCCGATCCGTCCCGCCGGGCCGTGCTGCGCAGGGAGGCCGCATCGGAGCCGGCTTCGGGTTCGGTCAGGGCGAAGGAGGTGATCAACTCCCCCGAGGCGATGCGCGGCAACCACCGGCTCTTCTGCTCGTCGTCGCCGTCGATGATGATGCCGAGCGCGCCGATGCCGTTATTGGTACCCAGCCGCGAGCGGAAGGCCACGGAGGCGCGGCAGAGCTCCATCATCACCTCGGCCTCTGTCGCGAGATCGAAACCGAGCCCGCCGTATTCGGCCGGCGTGGAGAGGCCGAACAGGCCCATCTCCTTCATCGCATCGACAAGAGGCTGCGGAATCGCGTTGGTCTCCTCGACCTCTGCCTCCGCCGGGATCAGGCGCTCTTCGACCAGCCGGCGCACGGCTTCGAGGATCTGTGCGGAAATCTCGGTGTCGAGAGGCATGGTTCTTCATCCTTGAACGTGTATGGGCGCGAAGCGCATGCTGGATTTTCCTCCGGTGCGGAAAGGGCGTATCGTCACGCTCGGCGCGATGACAGCGCCGAGCGTGACGGGCAACCCTTTGGCAGGGTTCGACCGGAACGCTCCCCGAACAGGCTTCTGAAGCTTGGCCTGATAGCTCCATCATGTTATCTTCATTCAATCAAAAGAATGGCATGCGCACAAGAGAATGAATGAGACCATCCTTCCCCAGAATGTCAGGAGCGTCGGCGCCGTGGTTCACGCACTGCGGATCCTGCGCCATCTCGCCGGCAACGGTGCGCCGCAGGGTGTGACCGCGATCTCGCGCGCCACGGGCGTCAACACCTCGACCTGCTTCAACATCCTGCGCACGCTGGCGGCGGAGCGGCTGGTGGTGTTTGATATCGAGGCCAAGACCTACCGGCTCGGCTTCGGCGTGGTCGAGCTCGCTCTCGGCCTGCTCGGCGCCAATCATGGCGATCTGATCCGTCCCGAGCTCGAGCGCCTCGCCCTCAACAACAGCGCGCTGATGTGTCTGTGGCACGTGACGGAAGCTGACCGGATCGTGCTGGTCGACCGGGTCTTCGCCAGCACATCCGTGCGGGTGGATATGCATATCGGCACGCGTCTTCCCAGCCTCGTGGGCGCGGTGGGGCGCTGTGTGGCGTCGGCGCGGCAATTCGACGAAGCGGAGTTGCGCCGGCGTTTCGCGGGTCTGCGCTGGCAGAATCCGCCGCGTTTCGAGGATTATCTGGCCGATGTCCGCTCGGCGGCCGCGGACGGTTATGCCCGTGATCGCGGTGATCTCTTCATTGGTCTCGACATTGTTGCCGCGATCGTGGTCGATCATACCGGCGCCCCGCGCTATGGCCTGAGCGGCATCGCGATTGCTGGCCAGGTGCAGGAAGCGGCGATGGAGCGTCTTGGCGAAGAGCTGCGTGACGTCGCCCAGAGGATCGGACGGGCCCTGTTCTCGGCGGAAGCCTGACGCGTCTTCGCCGATCCGGATTTGGCGGCTTCCATATGCAAGGGCGAATAGCTTTCTCTGGACAGAAAGGCCGTTCTGTGAAGAATGTTTCCTCAAGGGAAATAAGAATTCTCCGGAGGAACAGACCGCAATGTCACGCCCCGATCTCGCCGCACCCGCCGACCTGAGCGCGTTGCTTGCGCCGCTTTCCGTCGCCATTGTCGGTGCCTCGAACGATCCGACCCGAATCGGGGGGCGTCCTGTGCATTATTATCGCCAGGCGGGGTTCTCCGGCGCGCTCTATCCGGTCAACCCCAATCGTGACGAGGTCCAGGGTTACAAGGCCTATCCTGATGTCGCATCGATTCCGCAGGCGATCGACTTCGCCCTGCTCGCCGTGCCGGCGGAGCGGTTGATCCCCTCGCTCGAGGCCTGCGCCGACAAGGGGGCGAAGGCTGCCGTGATCTTCACCGCCGGCTTTGCCGAGATCGGGGAAGAGGGCGCCCGCCGCCAGGAGGAGATCGTCGCCTTCGCCCGTGAGCGCGGCATGCGGCTGCTCGGGCCCAATTGCCTCGGCCTGTTTCATGCCGCCCACGGCCATTGCCCGACCTTCTCCTCCGCGCTTGAGGGCGGGCTGGCGGAGCCCGGTCGCGTGGGCTTCATCACCCAGTCCGGCGCTTACGGCACGCATCTGCTGGTGATGGCGCGCGAGCGCCGGATCGGGGTGAATTACTGGATCTCCACCGGCAACGAGGCCGATATCGGCGTGGCTGATTGCCTCGATTTCCTCGCCGCCGATCCGGATACCGATGTGATTGCCTGCTATATGGAGGGTGTGAAGAACCGCCCGCTCTTCCTGCAGGCGCTGGCCCGGGCGCGCGCGGCGGGGAAAGTGGTCTGCATGATGAAGGTCGGCGTCTCGCCCATGGGCGCCCAGGCCGCCGCTTCGCATACCGCTTCGCTCGCGGGCGCCGATGATATCTTCCAGGCCACCATGGAGGAATTCGGTGTCGAGCGTTGCGAGACCACGGAGGAAATGCTCGACATCGTCTATGCAGCCAGCCGCACGCGTCTGCCGCGCGGGCGCAAGCTCGGCATCCTGACGATTTCCGGCGGTGCCGGTGTGCTGATGGCGGATGCCGCCCATCGCCACGGCCTTGCCGTCCCCCCGATGCCAGGGGCGGCACAGAAGGCCCTGCTCGAGACCAACCCGTTGGCGAGCGCGCGTAATCCCGTCGATATCACCGCGCATGCGATCAACGATTTCGGCCTCGTCGGCAAGAATCTGGAGAGCATGCTGACCGATGGCGGCTACGACATGCTGGTCTCCTTCTTCACTTCGTGGCCGGCCTCGCCGGTCAACGGTCCGAAGCTGCGCGAGGCGCTGATCAGCGGTTCGCAGGGCCATGAGCGCGTGCCGCACGCCCTCGTCGTCTGCGGTCCGCCGGAGACGCTGGCCCCGTATGAGGATGACGGCTTCATCCTGTTTGACGACCCCTCCCGAGCCGTGGCGTCGCTCGCGGCGCTGGCGCGCATCGCCGAGCGCCGTGAGGCGGACGATGACGCCCGGCCGCCTGCCTTGCCGGAACCGGTGCCAGTGATTCCGCAGCGTGCGATCGGGGAGTTCGAGGCCAAGGACATCCTGCGCGGCATCGGCTTCCCGGTCCTGCCGGAGAGACTTGCCGCGACCCGTGCGGAGGCCGTCACTGCCGCGCGGGAGGTCGGAATGCCGGTCGCCATGAAGATCGTCTCACCTGATATTGCCCACAAGACCGAGATCGGCGGCGTCGCCCTCGGTGTGGCCGACGAAGCGGCGGTCGGGGCGGCCTTCGACACCATCATGCAAAACGCCGCGCGGAAGGCACCGCAGGCGCGGATCGAGGGCGTACTGATCTCGCCGATGGCGGGCGAAGGGCTCGAACTGATCGTCGGTGCGCGCTGCGATCCGGTGATGGGGCCCGCGATCATGGTGGGGCTGGGCGGCATCTATGTCGAGGTGATGCGTGACGTCGTGCTGCGGCGTGCCCCGGTCAGTGTTGCCCGTGCGCAGGATATGCTCGGTCGCCTCAAGGGCGCGGCATTGCTCGATGGCGTGCGCGGCCAGCCGGCGGTGGATCGCGCAGCGGCAGCCGAAGCAATCGCGCGGCTCTCGCAATTCGCAGCCCTCAATGACGGACGTTTCGAGAGCATCGAGATCAATCCCTTGCTGGTGCGTGCTGACGGAAAGGGCGCGGTGGCGCTCGACGCGCTGATCACGCCCGCATCCGGCATGACGGAGGAAACCGATGACGCATGACGCAGAGTCGATGCCGCAGCGCGCCCGGCCCTGGCGCTTCGACAATTTCGCGGAGGACGCCATCCTCGGCGAGGCGACACTGATCCTGGACGAGGCGCGGCTAACGCGCTGGGCCGGTCTGTTCGGCCAAACAGCCCCGCCCGCCACGGCGCCCGCCGGACTGCTGGTCGCCCTGCTGATGGAAGGTTACATGGACGCGATCAGCCCGCGCCCCCCTGGCAATATCCATGCGGGCCAGTGGTTGCGCTTTACCAGCGCCGGGATCGGTGCAGGCGAGGTCCTGACCGTGACCATGCGCTGCAACGGGCGGGAACTGAAGAACGACCGGCGCCGGGTGCGTTTCGGAGCGGAGATGTGTGATCATGATGGGCGTATCGTACTGGAAGGCGAGATGCGGGTGATCTGGGCCGCCTGAGCGTGCCCGGCAGGATCGAGGAGGAGGCTGTCATGGCAGCGGCGGGATGGCCGGAGAGACTGACCGAGGCGCACATGGTCGCTGATGCGCGATCAATCGCGCTCTATGCCGAGATCACCCGGGATTTCAACCCGCTGCATCTCGATGCCGACTTTGCGGCGAAAACGCCCTTCGGAAAGCCGATCGCACACGGGACCATGTCGCTGGCGCTGGTCTGGGAGGCTGTGCGCGCCACGTTCGGTGATGCCGCCATGCCCGGCGAGGCGGAAATCCGCTTCTCCGCCCCCGTCCCCGTCGATGCGCGCATCACCGCGCGGGGCCGTTGCATCGACGATGAGGCGGGGCGTTATGCCTTCGAGGTTGTGCGCGAGGATGATGTCGTGGCGCTCTCGGGCACCATGACCGTTATGCGCAAGGGTGATGGAGCGACGGCGTGAGCTTCGTCATCGGGGCCGGACTGACACCGTTCTCGCGGGATTCCGGAGCCGATACCCTCACCCTGATGAGCCGCGCCGCACAGGCCGCGCTCGACGATGCCGGGCTGGTGCGCGCCGATATCGACGGGCTGGTTACCGGCTATGCCACGACGCTGCCGCATCTGATGCTCGCCACTGTCTTCGCCGAGCATTTCGGCGTGAAGCCGCACTACGCCCATGCCGTCCAGCTCGGTGGCGCCACCGGGGCGGCGATGGTGATGCTCGCCCACGGCCTGGTGAAGGCCGGGATGGCCCGCAATATTCTCGTCGTTGCCGGAGAAAACCGCGCGAGCGGTGCGACGCGCGACGAGGCGATCAAGACATTGGCGCAGGTCGGTCATGGCGAAATGGAAGCGCCATTGGGCGCGACCGTCCCGGGCTATTATGCGCTCCTCGCCTCCCGCTACATGCATGAATTCGGCGTGGCCGAGGCCGATCTCGCTGCCCTTGCCGTGCTGATGCGCGCGAATGCGGCCTGCACCCCCGGCGCCCATCGCGGAGAGCCTGTCACCGAGGCGCAGGTAATGGCCTCGCGCCCGATCGCGCCGCCCCTGAAACTGCTCGATTGCTGCCCGGTTTCGGATGGCGCCGCCGCCTTTGTCGTCGCTGCGCATCCCGGTGAGGGGCCCGCCCTGCGCATCATCGGCTGCGGCCAGGCACATCAGCACCAGCATATCAGTGAACTGGCCGATATCGCCGATACCGGCGCTGCCGCGAGCGCCGCGCGCGCATTCCGCTCAGCCGGGATCGGGCGCGAGGCGATCGGCTATGCCGCAATCTATGACAGTTTCTCCATCACCCTGTGCATGCTGCTTGAGGAAATCGGGATCGTGCCGCGCGGGCAGGCAGGCGCCGCGGCGCGAGCGGGCCATTTCACCCCCGACGGTGATCTGCCGCTCAACACCCATGGCGGCCTGCTCGGTTACGGCCATTGCGGCGTGGCCGGGGCCATGGCGCATCTGGTCGAGGCGCGTTTGCAGATGACGGGACGCGCCGGTCCGCGCCAGGGACGGGAAGCGACCTTCGGCCTGTTTCACGGCGATGGCGGCGTGATGTCCTCCCATGTCTCGCTGATCCTGGAGCGGGTGCGATGAGCAGCGCGCAAGCCGAATCTGCCGGTCTGGAATTCCAGGAATGCCGTGCTTGCAGGGATCGCTGGTACCTGCCGCGCAGCCTGTGCCGGTCCTGCGGCAGCGACCGCATCGAGAATATGCCCGCCGGGGGAGACGGTGTCGTCCATGCTGCGACCACGATCCACCGGGCGCCGGGGCCGGAATTTGCCGATGCGGTACCCTATGGCATCGTGCTGGTGGATCTGGATGAGGGCGTGCGCGTCATGGGCCGCGCACCGCCGGATATCACCATCGGAACGCGGGTGCGTTGTCTCATGGAAAGGGTGGTGGAGACCGACTTGCCGGTCTTCACGCCGCTTGGATAACCGTCCCTTGCCCGGCCCCCCTTGCCTAACCCGTTGGCTCCCGATCCAGCAGGATTCGCGCGGCCTCCTCTTCCGCTTGCGCATCGCCCGGATCGAAGGGGTCCTGCGGCGTGAGTTTGTGGCGGATGATCAGCCGGGCGATGGTGTAGCGGCTGTCATCGCCGCCGCGCGCGGCGCAATCGGTGGCCTCGATCGCCATGATTGCCGCGCTCGCCGCGTGATAGAGCGTACTGGCGGCCACGCGTGCGTGGCGTTCACCGGATGCATCCTGAGCCGCATGGGCGGCAGCGGCGACCGCGCGGGCGAGCGCTGTATCGAGATCGGTGCGCAGATCGGGAGGGATCGTCGGTCGCGCATCCATGGCGGTGGTGAGTTCGCGCTCGAGGGCGCGGGCGCTGTCGAGCTTGCGGGTGGTGCGCACCACGTCGAGGGCGATGATGTTGCTGGTACCCTCCCAGATCGAGCCGAGATGCGAATCGCGCAACAGGCGCGGATTGATCCATTCCTCGATATAGCCGCAGCCCCCGCGCACTTCCATCGCGTCACCGGCCACCTTGCGCGCGTCGCGGCAGGCGCGGAATTTCAGGAGCGCCGTGAGCAGGCGCAGGACGGGCCCGGCCTCGTTGCTGCCCGCATCCGCCCGGCGCAACGCCTCGGCGGTGTAGAGCGTCATCGACAGGGCCTGTTCGGTGGGCAGGATCAGCTTGAGCAATTGCCGGCGCATCAGCGGCAGGTCGATCAGGCGGCGCCCGAAGGCTTTGCGATGGCGCGCCACATGCAGCGCCTCATGCAGCGAGCGGCGCATCAGCCCGGCGGCGCGCACGCCGTTCGACAGACGCGAGACGTTGATCATCTCGGTCATCTGGCGAAACCCGTCATCGATGCGCCCCACCGGCCAGGCAAAGGCGCCTTCCAGTGCGATCTCACCGGACGCCATGGAGCGGGTGCCGAGCTTGTCCTTCAGGCGTACGATCCGATAGGCATTGTGGCTGCCGTCCTCGCGCCGGCGCGGCATCAGGAACAGGCCGAGCCCGCGCGTGCCCGCCGGAGCGCCTTCGGGGCGGGCCAGTACCATGGCGAGATCGGCATCCGCATTGGAGCAGAACCACTTGTCGCCATGGAGCCGCCAGTTGCCTGCCTCGTCGCGCGTCGCGCGCACCGTGCTGGCACCGACATCCGAGCCCGCGCCCTGCTCGGTCATGAACATCGCGCCCTGGGCCAGCCCGTCGAGATCGCCCGCCGTGAGGGCCGGGAGATGACGGGCGACGAGATCCGGATCGCCGAACTTGCGCAGGGTGCGCGTCAGCGAATCCGTCATCGAGACCGGGCAGCACAGCCCGAATTCCGATTGCACGAAGAGATAGGTGAGCGCGTATTTCGCGATCGGCGGCAAGGGCTCGGGCCAGCCGAGTACCCCGCCGCGATGCGACATCGCCGCCAGGCCGAGTTCACCGAAGGCGATGCGTTCGAGAGCAACGTAATCGGGGTGTTTCTCCAGGCGCTGGTCGTCCTGGCCTGCCCGGTTGCGGTGGTGCAGGATCGGCGTGTTGCGATCCGCACTCGCCGCGAGATCATCGAGACGGGTGGTGATGTCGAGGCCGAGGCGGTCGAGATGCGGCTCGAGATGCGCCAGCAGATCCGGCGGCATGTAGAGCGGCAGCAGCGCGCGCAGGGCAGTATCCGCACGATAGAGGTTGAGCCCGCGCGTATCCGGCAGCGCCGCCTGCGTGGCGAGCGTCTCGGCGGACAGAGTGTTTGCGGCCATATGGTTCATGACGAACTCCTCGGTTCGAGAGTTTCGCGCCGGTTCAGACCGGGTCCCAGGAAAACACGTCGGCGGAGACTTCCAGCGGCGTGAAACCCGCCTTCAGCGCCGGCATGGCGTGCTCGGCGATACTCTGTGCCGACCAGCCTTCACACCGATGCACGGAGCGGGCGGGGCGGGGCTGGGTGAAGACGAAGATCTCGTTGTTGCGCACGCCGAAGATCTGGCCGCTGACGTCATCAGCCGCGTCGCTCAGCAGATGGGCGACCAGCGGCGCGATCTTGGCCGGGGTCATCTGCTGGAGCTTGGCCACGCGGGCCTCCTGCTCGGGCGTGTCGGTGGGGATCGAGCCGATCATCCGGCTCCAGGCGAAGGGAGCCACGCAATTGGATCGTACGCCGAAGCGCTGCATGTCGAGGGCAATGGAGCGCGACAGGCCGGCAATCCCCAGTTTGGCGGCGGCGTAGTTGGCCTGGCCGAGATTGCCGATCAGCCCGCTCGTCGAGGTGAAATGCACGAAGGCGCCGCTGCCCTGTTCGCGGAAATACGGGGCGGCGGCGCGCGAGACGTAGAAGGAGCCCATCAGATGCACCCGGATCACCGCTTCCCAATCCTCCGGCTGCATGCGGTGGAAGATCTTGTCGCGCAGGATGCCGGCATTGTTGACCACACCGTCGATGCGCCCGAACCGCCCGATCGTCTCCTCGATCAGCGAGAGAGCCCCTTCCGGTTCGGCGATGGAGCGGGTATGGGCGAGCGCCTCGCCGCCGGTCTGTTCGATCTCGACGACGACCGCCTCGGCCGGCCCCGCCTCGCCGCCTTCGCCCGAGAGTGAGGCGCCGATATCGTTGACCACGACCTTTGCTCCCTCGCGCGCGGCCAGAAGCGCGATGTCACGCCCGATGCCGCGGCCAGCGCCGGTGACCGCGATGACCTTGCCTGCGAGCGCTCCGCTCATGTCGCTACTCCTTCGTGTGGTTATTTGATTCACTTTGCTGATAAGGGCTCCGCCTACAATGTGGCCTGTGTGCCGAGCAGGGCTGTGACCTGGCTTGACAGGGTGCCGCCATTGCCGTGGACGAGGGCCGTCTCGGCCCCTTCGACCTGCCGGTCGCCGCAGCTCCCGCGCAATTGGCGCGCGGCCTCGATCACGAGGAAGATGCCGTACATGCCCGGATGCACGCAGGAGAGCCCGCCGCCATTGGTGTTGACCGGCAGCGCGCCGCCCGGGGCGATATGGCCTTCCGAGACGAAGCGCCCGCCCTCACCCTTGGGACAGAATCCCAGATCCTCCAGAAACAGAATCGTGTTGATCGTAAACGCGTCATAGAGCGCGAGCACGTCGACATCCTTCGGGCCCAGCCCCGCCATCGCATAGGCCTGCGGGCCGGAACGGGCCGCGGCACTCACGGTCAGATCGTCCATCTGGGCGATGGAGCGATGCGACAGGGCGGTGGCGCCGCCGAGGAAATAGACCGGCGCGTTGGGGAAGTCGCGGGCCCGCTCGGCTCGCACCATGATCACCGCGCCGCCGCCATCGGTGACGAGGCAGCAATCGCGCACGCTCAGCGGATCGGAGATCATGCGCGCGGCCAGCACCTCCTCGCGGGTCAGGGGCTCGCGGGCAAAAGCCTCGGGATTGAGCCGCGCCCATTGTCTTGCGGCAACCGCCACATCGGCCAGATTCTCCCGGCTCGTCCCGTATTCATGCATGTGGCGCGCAGCAGCCAGAGCATAGGCGGTGATGGGATGGCGCGGCTCGTATTGCTGCTCGAATGGATGCGGCTCCGACATGGAGATCAGCCGCCCGCCGGCGGTGCGCTGGTTGCTGCCATAGGCGATCAGCGCCACATCGCACAGACCGGCATCAAGCGCCATGGCTGCATGCAGCACATGCGCCACGAAAGTGGAGCCGCCGATCATGCTGCCATCGGAAAAACGCGGCTTGATACCGAGATATTCCGCTACCGAGACGGTAGGCAGGAAATGATAGGACGAGCCGGTGAAGAGACCGTCGATATCGGAGAGTTTCAGCCCGCAATCGTCGAGCGCGGCCTTGACCGAGAGCGCCAGGATCTCGAGCGGGGAATGGCCCGGCATCTCGCCGGTCCCTGCCTGTCCGAGGCCGATGATCGCGGCCTTGCCGCGCAGGGCTTCCGCCTTGTTCATGATGCCACCTCCATGCTGTCGGCGGGGACGAAGACGACAGCCGGCTCGCCCATCAGCTCAACGATGCGGGCCATGACCGGCATGCCGATCTTGACCTCTTCCGGCGCGATCTCGATCACCCGGCTCATCAGGCGCGGTCCTTCTTCGAGGGTCACCAGGCAGATGTTGTAGTCGCCGCCCTTTTCGGGTCGGCGGCGCGCGACCGTGGTTGAATGCACGATGCCACGACCACTGGCTTCGACCCAGGCGAGGTCGCCCGTGCCGTCTCCGGGCGAGAGGGTACGCGGGTAGAAGACATGCTCACCCGTGAGGGTATTGCGCTGGATCATGAAACGACCCTCGCGCAGACAGGCACGAAACACCGCTTCCGGGCCTCCTGCCCCTTCGCTTGCCCGTCCCTGTGCGTCGTCATTTTGCGTCATCGTCTGCATCCGTGGTTCGCCGCGCATGTTCTCATGCAGATTATTCAAACAGAAGAATATAATACTCACAAGAGAATTGCTTGCGCAGGGATATGCAGATTTTCTGTTTCGGCATGCCGGTTGCCGCCCGAACGGCTTTCACGGTTGGCGGCCTTGAGACAATGACGCTGGCTGATTGCGCGCAATTGCATGAAATACAAGCGTTAGGGCTGTCGAGACCGTAATATCCGGCCAGAACCTCCCGTTTGATATGCTTGGTCGGGTGCGTGCGACGGCGAAACGGGGCCGGTCATGCCACGCTTTCCCGAGACCAGCATCGATCATATTTTTTCTCTGGACAGAATGGCATTTTTAAAGAAACTATCGAGGCCATGGTCGCCTCGATGCCGTTCCATGCAGGCGGTCCATTTCGAGACGATCGGAGCAGCGCCCGGCAAGAGGCGTGTCTCCATCATTCAAGGGAGGAACCAAAGCGATGACTCTTCGCATCACCAATCCATGGCGCAGCGGTGTCTTTGCCGCCGCGCTCACCTTTGCCTTTGGCGCGCCTGCTGTGACGACGCCCGGCAACGCCCAGGCGGAGGATCTGCCCCGCTCCATGACCTGGAGCGCCTATGATGTCGGCTCTTCCGGGTACGTGGAGGCCTCCGCCGTCGCGGATGCGCTGATGCGCGAGCACGATGTGCGCATCCGCATCATGCCCTCCGGCACGTCCATCGGGCGTCTTTTGCCTCTGCGCACGGAACGCGTCCAGTTCGGCTGGCTCGCCAACGAGGTCTATTTCGCGACCGAAGCGCTCTACGAATTCGCCTCCCAGGAATGGGGCCCGCAGGATCTGCGTGTGCTGATCGGGCGCCCGGCGAGCTTCGGTATCGGCGTGGCCGGTGACGCCGGCGTGACGGATCTGGAGGACCTGCGCGGCAAACGCGTCGCCCGGGTGCAGGCCAACCCCTCCGTCAACGTCAAGGTCGAGGCCATCATGGCGCTGGCGGATCTGACCTGGGACGATGTCGAGGTGGTGGAGGTGCCGTCATACGGCGCTTCCCTGCGCGGTCTCGTCGAAGGCACGATCGACGCCGCCGGCACCATTACCACCGCGGCGACCATGCGCGAGCTCGAAGCGAGTGCGCGCGGCCTCGTCTGGCCCAATCTCCCGCCCGCCGAGGACGAGGAGGCCTGGGATCGTCTGCGCGAAGTCGCCCCGATCTTCGAAGCCATCGACGAGACGATCGGCGCCGGCGTCTCGGAAGACAATCCCGCCACCCTGATCGCATACCGCTATCCGATGATCACGGTCTATGCCGGCATGTCCGACGAGACCGCCTATGCGGCGACCAAGGCCGTGGTCGAGTCCTTCGATCTCTACAAGGACGCCAATCCTGGCATGTCTCGCTGGGAAGCCTCGATCGCCGGTGTGCCGCCGACCGATGCGCCCTTCCATCCCGGCGCGATCCGGTACCTCGAGGAGATCGGCGTCTGGACTGACGAGCACCAGGCCTGGAACGATGCCCGCCAGGAGCGACTCGACGCGGTGCTCGCCGCCTGGGATGGCGCGATGGAGCAGGCGCTCGAGGAGCAGGTGCGCGGGGCCGACTGGCAAGAGTTCTGGGCCGAGTATCGCGCCGAGCATCTCGACTGAATTCAACCATGAAGAAGAGAGGCCGACAAGGCCCCCGAACGAGGACCGCCGCCGGAGCTCATCCGACGGCGGTTGACGGCATCTTCCCCACCATCCGGCGAGACGGCGACCATGGCTGATGTCAAGAACGGGCGGAATCCGGCGCTATCAGGAGACATGCCGGTGCAGGATGCCTCCGTGGTGGAGGATCCCGGGCGCAGCTTGTGGGGCTGGCGCAGGGGTGACCGGCGCATGGGCGGGATCGCCTATCTCACCGCGCTCGCCCTGTCGATCGCGGGGCTCGCCATCGTGGTCAACCAGGTCTTCAATCTGGGCCTGTTCGGCTTCCGGCCGCTGAGCACGGGCTATTATTACTACGTGATCGCCTGTTTCATGCCCGTGGCCTTCCTGTCGCATCCGGCCCGCATGGCGGATCGCCTGCACGTGCGCTGGTATGACTGGCTGCTCTGTGCGATTGCTCTGGCGACCGGAATCTATCTCGGCCTGAATGCCGGCAATATCCTCACGCGCGGCTGGGACATCGATGCCCCGATGCTGCCGACGGTGATGGCGGGCATTCTCGTGCTGCTGGCGCTGGAAGGCGTGCGGCGCTGCGGCGGGACGCTGCTGCTGATCATCTGTGCCACTTTCGCCGTTTATCCGCTCTTTGCCGATTCGATGCCGGGCGTGCTCTGGGGCATGCAGTATACGATCGCGGAGGCGGCGCGCGCTCACGGCATGGGGGTTGAGAGCATCATCGGCATTCCGATGCGGATCGTCGCGGAATTGCTGATCGGCTTCATCGTCTTCGGCTCCGCCCTGGTGATTTCCGGCGGCGGCACCTTCTTCATGAATTTCGCCATGGCCCTGATGGGCGCGCGCCGTGGCGGGCCGGCCAAGGTATCGATCCTGGCCTCGGGATTCTTCGGCAGCCTTTCGGGTAGCGTCATCTCCAACGTGATCTCGACTGGCGCCATGACCATCCCGACCATGAAGCGTTCGGGCTATCCGGCCCATTATGCGGGCGCCGTCGAGGCCTGTGCCTCGACGGGTGGCACGCTGATGCCGCCGGTGATGGGGGCGGTCGCCTTCATCATGGCCTCCTTCCTGAACGTGCCTTACGTCGAGGTGATGGCAGCAGCCGTCGTGCCGGCGTTCCTGTTCTATCTCGCCCTGTTGCTGCAGGCTGATGCCTATGCCGCCCGCACGGGCCTTGCCGGTCTGCCCAGAGCGCAGTTGCCTTCGCTGATCGGTACGCTGAAGACCGGTTGGATCTATCTCTTCAGCCTCGGGCTTCTCGTCTATCTGATCGTGTTCGAGCGCATCGAATCGATGGCCCCGTTCTATGCGGCGCTGCTCCTGACGGCCACGGCACTCGCGATCGAGCGGGGCCTTGGCCGGATGCGGATCGTGCTCGATCTGATCGTCGAGGCCGGGGTGAATATCGGCAATCTGGTGGCCCTGCTGGCGGGGATCGGGCTCATCGTCGGTGCACTCTCGATCACGGGCGCGGGCAACGCCTTTCCCAGGGAACTGGTCAATCTCGCCGGCGACAATATCCCCTTGCTGCTGATTCTCGGTGCCCTGACCAGTTTCATCCTCGGCATGGGGATGACGGTGAGCGCCTGCTACATCTTCCTCGCCATCGTGCTCGCCCCGGCGCTCGTCCAGGTCGGGCTCGACCCGATGGCGAGCCATCTCTTCATCCTGTACTGGGGCATGCTCTCCTTTATCACGCCGCCCGTTGCGCTCGCCGCAGTGGCCGCCGCGGGGATCTCCGGGGCGGGAGCGATGCGCACGGCGGTGACGGCGGTGCGTCTCGGGGCGCCCCTGTTCATCCTGCCCTTCATGTTCGTGCTCGACCCGGCCCTGATCATGCGTGGTGAGCTGTCGGCGATCGTCGCTGCGGTTTCCACCGCAGCGATCGCGATCTGGATGCTGGCCGCCGCCTTCGAGCGCTACGCCTATTTCGTGGGCAGGCTCAATCGCTTGGAAATGCTGTTGATGCTCATCGGCGGGCTGACCCTGATTGTGCCCGAGCACAGTTCCGATTTCATTGGTCTGGGGCTGCTGCTCGCGCTCTATCTGTGGAAGTTTCTCAGCCGCCGGCACAAGGGCCGGATTGCCCCATCGGGCGACGCGGCGACCAATCCTGTCAGCGGCGCAGCGCCGGACCCGCTGGCGGACGAGAAAAACCGCACCGGGGTGCCATGAGGCGCTTGACAGCGACCCCGGCGCGCCGTACATCCGCGCCATCGCTGCACGACGCGGCGCAAATGGAAAGCGGGCGTAGCTCAGTCGGTTAGAGTGCCGGCCTGTCACGCCGGAGGTCGCGGGTTCGAGTCCCGTCGCCCGCGCCATGAATCATTCTGTACGATCCTGAGACATGGGTTACACAACGTACCTAAGACATGGGTGACAACCTCGTGCCGAACGGGTTGTCGATGGTCTGCAGGGTTCTCTGTTCCAGGTCGATATATCCCAGATCATAGCGGATGAAGCTGACGAGCCAAATTCCGTCATCGACCTCCTTGATTCCCAGGTTCTGCCCGGCGAGCACGGTCGAGACGTTGATTTTCTTGCGGTGCATGCAGATGCGACCGCAGTTGGTGACGGTGACATCGCGATCATGGAAGGGATAATCCAGATCCGGCAGGCCGTCATAGCGTCGCGACGAGGGCGAGTAGAGTTCCGCCGGCATCTTCATGTCGAGTGCTTCATGAGGACGTTCGTCGTTGAATTCGTTGACGAACCGGTCGAAGCGGTCCTGTTGCTGCAGGGCATTCATACCCGGCGGTCGCGTCGTTTCCTGCTTCAGCGTGCGGTGCATGCGCTCGTGACGACCATTTTGCTGCGGATTGCCGGGCTTGATGCGCTCGATCGCGATGCCGAGCCTGAGCCAGAAGACCGAGAGTTTCGACAGGTTGTACAGGCCGTTCGGGCTGGCAAAGGGCAGCCCGTTATCGCTTCTGATGGCGTTGGGGAGGCCGTACTCCTTGAACAGCCGCAGGAAGGCCTCGATCACCGGCGTCTCCTTCGTCGATTCGAGGGCTTCGCAAGCGAGCACGTAGCGGGTGGCCTGATCGGTCACCGTCAGGGGGTAACAGTAGCGGCCATTGCCGAGCTTGAACTCGCCCTTGAAATCGGCGCACCACAGATCATTGGCCGCTACCGCCGACGAGAGCAGCGTCCCCTCGGCCTTGCAGCGCCGCCTCTGGCGGGCGCGCTTGACGAGGCCGCGGCGGTCGAGCACCGCATGAACCGTGCTGATCGATGGGACGCGCACGTCACCGGCAAGCCGACGCACCAGCAATTCGCGGATCTTGCGCGCACCCCAGTGCGGCTTCTCCCGCTTGCAGGTGACGATCAGACGCTCGATCTGATCGGGCAACTGGTTGGCGTAGCGCACAGGACGACGCGAGCGGTCCGACAGCGCCTCCAGACCCTCATCCTTGTAGCGGTTGAAGATCTTGTAGCCGGTCTTGCGCGAAATGCCGAACTCCCGGCAAAGCTCGCTCATTCCCTCGCCTTCCAGAAGGCGAGCCACAAAACGAAGACGTTCTTCCATCACCGAACTCTCTCTCCACGGCATCCACACCTCCCGCAAAGGCGAAAAGTGTTA
>Ga0076930_100299_pt1 | contig 56634 bp, 52 predicted proteins | sample HotLakConsoUCCRE_FD_71149 | JGI IMG/M metagenome (GOLD analysis project Ga0076930, IMG submission 71149) | Hypersaline microbial mat communities from Hot Lake, Washington, USA - Hot Lake Consortium UCC-RE (version 3) (version 3) ...
CCCGGAACCCGGAACCCGGAACCCGGAACCCGGAACCCGGAACCCGGAACCCGGAATCCGGAACCCGTAAACCGTAAACCGTAAACCGTAAACCGTAAACCGTAAACCGTAAACCGTTATTCCGCCTTTAGCCATTCCCCTAACTTTCTGCTACACTCAAAATGTCTGTTCACCCATTGAACAAACAGAAAAAAGCCAACAAAATCAGGCAATTGGGACCTAACCCAAGGGCGGTAGCGTACCCAACGGGCTGAAAGCCCAATTGTTTGGTCCATTCGTCGCTTGGTCAATTTGTCGTTCAGTCTCTAGATTTCGCCTTTCCGGAAACCGGAAACCGTTGTTTTCCCTTTAGCCCCTTGACCCGTTTACCCGTTCGCCTTGATCCTTGATCCTTGTGCCTGTTTTTCAGAAACCGGAAACCGGAACCCGATCTTTTAACCTTTCGCCTTGAACCTTGTGCCTGCTTTTCAGAAACCGCAACCCGCAACCCGCAAACCGTCACTCCTTCTACCCCGAACCCTATGTCTTCACCCGCCCCAAAGCTAATCGCCGCGCCGCAAACCGACTGGACTTTGTCTCCCCGCCAACTCTGCGACCTGGAACTACTAACCAACGGCGGCTTCGCCCCTCTGACCGGCTTCCTCAACCAGGCCGACTATGAGTCCGTTGTAAACACCATGCGCCTGACCAACGGCAGTCTCTGGCCCATTCCGGTCACCCTTGACGTGCCGGAGACGTTGGCCAAATCAGTCGACAGCGGAGAAGTCATCGGGCTGCGCGATGCCGAGGGCGTGCTTCTGGCCACGATGAAAATCGCCGATATCTGGCAACCTGACCGGCGTGCTGAAGCAGAAGCGGTGTTCGGCACGACCGACATCAACCATACCGGTGTCGCGCGGCTGCTCGAACGCACATACCCGTACTACCTTGGCGGCGAGGTGACTTTGATCCAGCCACCGCTGCACTACGACTTTCCGCATTTGCGCTACACACCGGCCGAGCTCAAGGAACGGTTTCGCAAGCTTGGCTGGGAGCGTGTCGTCGCTTTCCAGACCCGAAACCCCATGCACCGTGTCCACCAGGAACTCACCTTCCGGGCCGCGAGCGAAGTCGAAGCCAATCTGTTGATCCATCCGGTCGTGGGCCGCACCCAGCCCAATGACATCAACCATTTCACACGGGTACGGTGCTACGAGCACATCCTCAAGCGCTACCCCGAGCAGACTACCATGCTGTCACTGCTCAACCTGGCCATGCGCATGGCCGGTCCCCGGGAAGCCCTGTGGCACGCGCTGATCCGGGCCAACCACGGCTGCACCCACCTGATCGTCGGCCGAGACCACGCCGGCCCGAGAAACCCGATAACCGGGCAGGGCTACTACGGCCCCTACGACGCCCAGGAACTGATCACCGAACACGCACAGGAAACCGGCATCACCATGGTGCCTTTCCGCGAAATGAAATACGTCGAAAGCCGGGCCCAGTACGTCCCGGTCGACGAAATCCAGCCCAGCGACCAGGTGCGCGAAATCTCCGGCACTGAAATCCGCCGCCGCCTGAGCGAGAGTCTGGACATCCCTGAATGGTTCAGTTACCCGGAAGTCGTCACCGAACTGCGCCGCACCCATCCGCCCAAGGCGCGCCAGGGCGTGACCATCTTCTTTACCGGCCTGTCCGGCTCGGGCAAATCCACCCTGGCCAATGCGCTCCAGGTCAAACTGATGGAACTGGGCGGCCGCCAGACCACGCTGCTTGACGGTGATATCGTCCGCAAGAACCTGTCCAGCGAACTGGGCTTCTCGAAAGAACACCGCAACCTCAACATCCTGCGCATCGGGTTCGTCGCTTCAGAGATCACAAAAAACGGCGGCATCGCCATCTGCGCCCCCATCGCGCCCTACACCGCAACCCGGCGCGAAGTGCGCGACATGATCCAGCCGCATGGCGGCTTTGTCGAAATTTTTGTCTCGACACCGCTGGAGATCTGCGAACAGCGAGACCGAAAAGGCCTGTACAAAAAGGCCAGGGCAGGGGAAATCAAGGAGTTTACCGGCATCTCAGACCCTTATGAGAAACCGGAGAACCCCGAACTGGAAATCAACACGACCAAACTCCAGCCTGACAGGGCCGTGCAGCAGATATTGTTGAAACTGGAACATCTCGGCTACCTAGCCGCAGTTTCAGACTGAATGCAATTCTTTGTCGTCTATCGATTGCACCTTCATCCCAAAGCACATCGACGAACGGACTTGGACTCAGAATGACCTCGTTAAAAATCCAAATCGACTTCAACGATGATTCGCCGGGCTAAAAAAGTTGCTAAATCAGCGTACCTGGCCATGTTCTCTCCAGTCTTCAAGGAGGCTGAAAGATGTCTGGAGTATCTTGCAGAGGGTGAGATTAATCGCTCCATCGAGGTGCTGGAGCGCTCCGGGCAGTTCACTCGGCGTGCGGCATTGATGCGTTCCGTCAACGGTGGTTTTCAGTATTCGAGAGCACCTTGCCGCCAACAGCAGGTAGATTTTTTCAGGCGCGCGTATGAGCTGACTCAGCTGGGAAGCAAAGATCAGATGAAGCTCTTTGTCGCCTTGGCCTACAACGCCGCCGAAGTTGGGTCCATCGAAGTGCTTGAGCAGACTGCGGCAGAACTGGAGAATCGTGTCGAGTTTGCGGAGCGACAACGTTCCGTCATCCCAATTGCCTTGCGAAGCAAGAAGCGTGGACATCACTTCTTCTACTCCATTATGAATGTCTTGGGCCACGTTCATCTTTCGATGGGAAATTCGGAAGCATTCGATCTTCTAATCGACCGGACTTGCACTTTCTTCCATGAACGAACCGCCCCTACCCGGGACAAGGGCTTTGGCTGGGCCTCGGTTAACGCCATCGACCTGCTGGGCCTCGCCCGAATTCGCGCAGTGGTGCACGCAGACACGCAGCGTCAGAAGCGACTGACGCAGACCATGTATGCAATGTTGAGGCTAGGCGTAGAGCGCAAGGTCGGACCGATCGAATGGCCAGGGTTCTACCACTCCTGCGCGCGTTGTCAAAGGGCGATATCGCTGGAGACAAGCACCGGTCAAGCGGAGTTGCGGCAGGTCTTCGATTATCTGGTCCGCGTCCGCACCGATGTTGCCCAAGATCGGATCTTTCGGGCGCTTTCGAGCCGTGTCGAAGCTGACCAGCCGCCACAGCGTTCGAAGGCCATTAACGCCCCCGCAGCGCAAGATGAAAGAACAAAGATAAATGAGTTATCGTGAGCAATGATCGGATGAAATTTCTCGACTGTACCCTTCGCGATGGTGGCTACTACAACGCCTGGGATTTTTCTGGAAAGCTGATTGCTGACTACCTTGAGGCGATGAATTCGGCTGGTGTCGATGTTGTCGAAATAGGTTTTCGTTTTCTGCAGAACCAGGGCTTCAAGGGAGCTTGCGCATTCACTACCGATGAATTCCTCGAAAGCCTTTCGATTCCAGAAGGGCTGACCGTCGGCGTTATGATCAACGGTGCCGATCTATACGGCGAGGCACCTATGGAGGACGCGCTTGCGCACCTGTTTCCACGGCCGGCTGCCGAAACACCGGTCGAACTGGTGCGGATGGCCTGTCATTTCCACGAACTGCCGCACGCCTTCAAAGCTGCGGGTGTACTAGCGGCGCGCGGCTACCGCGTAGGTATCAATTTAATGCAAATTTCCGATCGCAGTGATGCCGAGATTCTTGAACTGGCCGGTCGCGCGGACGAATCACCCATCGAAGTGCTTTATTTCGCCGACAGTATGGGCAGTATGGAGCCTGAAGATGTTGTGCGGATCGTGCAATTGCTGCGCCAGCGCTGGAGCGGCGAGCTGGGTATCCACACCCATGACAATATGGGTCTGGCACTATCGAATACCTTGAAAGCCCAAAAGGCCGGCGTCGAGTGGCTGGATGCGACGGTTACAGGCATGGGTAGAGGGCCAGGTAATGCCAGAACCGAGGAGCTGGCCATTGAAGTCGCCACGCTACGCGATGAAGCGCCTAATCTCGTGCCGATGATGACTCTCATCCGCAAGCATTTTGGACCAATGAAGCAGCAGTACGGTTGGGGCACCAATCCTTACTACTATCTGGCCGGAAAGTACCGTATTCATCCCACCTACATTCAAGAGATGCTGGGTGACGCGCGCTACGACGAGGAAGACATCCTTGCCGTCATTGACCATCTGCGCGCAGAGGGCGGCAAGAAATTCAGCTTTGACACGCTCGATGGCGCGAGACAATTCTACCGCGGAGCGCCGCGCGGCAACTGGGCGCCAGCCGACATGCTGGCTGGACGCGAGGTTCTTATCCTTGGCACTGGCCCCGGGGCCGCCGCCCATCGCGCAGCGCTCGAAGCCTACATCCGCCGAATCCGACCAGTGGTGATGGCGCTCAATACTCAGGAGGCCATTGATCCGAAACTTATTGACGTGCGCATTGCCTGCCACCCCGTGCGCCTGCTGGCTGATGCCGAGACGCATGTGCAGCTTCCACAACCTCTGATCACCCCGGCTTCAATGTTGCCTGAGGGGCTGCGCGACGAGCTTGTCGGCAAGGAGTTGCTCGACTTCGGTCTTGGCATAGAGCCCGGACAGTTCGTCTTTAACGAAACCTACTGTATCGCACCCACCTCGCTGGTACTGGCGTACGCTCTGGCCGTGGCCACTAGCGGCAAGGCGAGCCGCATATTGATGGCAGGCTTTGATGGATACCCGCCTGGCGACGTGCGCAACGACGAGGTCGAAGCGATGCTTCAGCTCTTCGTTAATGCAATGGATCATCAACATTTGGCCTCCATCACACCAACGACTTACAAGGGTCTTCCGACCCACAGCCTATACGGGCTGTGAAAACAAACTACCCGCATTCGATAGCCGGCGCTCTGGGAGTGCCTGCGAACATTCAACGGGCTGTAATCTGCTTCGGTTTTGACCACTCTCCCAATGCCTATCCAAAGGGGCGGAGTGATGAAACAGCTGCACTGATGCTTGCACGAACGCTGAAGCATGAGCTGCTGAATTCATGTGTCCCGATAATAGTTGCCCTGGAAGATGCCATTCGTTGGTACAAAGAAACACTGGATTATGGAATCTTTATAGAAAAGGAGACTTTGCGATACGGCCGAGTCGCCGTTGATGCGGGCTACATTGGAGATCCCTTTTCACCTGTTCCAATTCTCTGTGAAGTGGAACGGATTGCCCAACGATACGGTTTCTATCGCCGAATGTCGGCCAATCAACTTCGACTGGCAATGATCCGAAAGTACTTTTGGTGGCAAAGACTCATTGATGAGTTGCCCCGGCAATCCATTTACCTCAATGCGAATGCACCTCATACTACGGACGACTACATCGCTTATCATATATTCAAGGCTAGGAGGATGGCGACGTTCAACATCTACAGGCTTCCCATTTTTGAAGGTTTGAGCTCTCGCTTGATGGTGTTCACTGATCCATTTGATCAGAGAAGTCCAGTGCAGCTCAATAGCGGCGAGCGCGAGCCTGCGACTCTCGAATGTGTCGCCGACGACCTTGCCCAGACGCTGGACAAGATCCGCCAGGGGGCTCATAGAAGCGGATGTCATGATCGAGCGAAGCCGGAAGCCAAGAAGATAAGCCATACCGCCCGGTGGATACGAGCCAGTCCAAGGAGAATTCAGAAGAAGGCTGGAAAATGGGGGAATGGCCATATCTTCAAAAATATGGTTACAACAATCTACTACAAACTTACTGCGTCAAGAAGCTATCCTAAAGAAAACTACATCTACTTTCCGCTTCACATGCAACCGGAAGCATCTTCGATCCCCCTGGGTGGTGTGTATTCGGACCAGGGATTTCTCGTGGAGGCCTTTTCCAGGGTCTTGCCCGCAGGGATGAAGTTGGTAGTGAAGGAGCATCCCCTTCAATTCAGTACCAGCGACAAAATGAACTTCCGAAGTGCAAGGTTCTATGCCAGCCTGAGAAAAATGGATAACGTGATGCTCGTGCATCACTCGGCTTCATCGGATCTGCTAATTCAAAATAGTATTGCGGCTGTCACTCTAACTGGCACCACCGTACTTGAAGCGCTTGCCTATGGCCGATACTGTTTCGTCCTGGGTTCGACAGCACTGTCGAAAAGCCCCAACGCGCTTGTTCCGGCGAATCAGGCCGAGCTTCAAGACTATCTTGATGACCTTGCCTGTGGTCAACTACCGGTAATTACTGAAGAAGCCACAGCAAGCTTCTTTCAGTGGATCGAAAAGCACTCTGTTTTTGGGTATCTGGATCCCTACAAGCACCCCCGCCTGGAAGCGCGTTTAAGCAAAAAGCAGAATATTGCGGCGGTGTCTGACGCATTGATTCACTCGATCAAAACGACCTTAAGCGCTTCTGCCTGAATACTGACCCGTCAGCATGATCCGGCACAACCCGAACTTGAACGATGACAAAAGCGAGAAACCTATGCATCGTGCGTGTGTACTGATCCCCGCCCGCTACGGGTCCAGCCGCTACCCTGGTAAGCCGCTCGTTCCGCTTCTCGGAAAACCAATGATCCTATGGGTCGCAGAGCTCTCCGCAAGAGCCGTCGGGCAGGAGCATGTCTACGTGGCGACCGATGATGAGCGAATAGCCAAAGTAGCCCGTCAAGCCGGGTTCTCGGCTCTCATGACCGGAAATGATGCACTGACGGGAACCGACCGTCTCGCAGAAGCTTCGGCCATGGTCGACTACGACATCTACGTCAACGTCCAAGGGGATGAGCCGCTGGTGGAGCCAGACGATATCCGTAAATGCATCTCACTAAAGACCGAACATCCGGAGTTGATTATCAATGGTTTCTGCTGGCTGAACGATGAAGAGGATCCAGCGAACGTTAATATCCCGAAGGTCATCACTAACGAAGGCGGCGTTATGGTTTACATGTCCCGCGCAGGGTTGCCGGCCTATAAGAACCCGAGCTGCGCTCCCAGTGCCTACAAGAAGCAGGTTTGCATATACGGCTTCACGCAAGACGAATTGCGCGCCTATGCCGACTTCGGTCGAAAGAGCGAACTTGAGAGTAGCGAAGATATCGAAATACTTCGATTCCTTGAGCTCGATCGGCAAGTGATGATGTATGAATGCCGTCCAGGGAGCATCGCCGTTGATGTTCCGGAAGATGTACAGAAAGTTGAACAGGCACTGAGGCGGAACATTTGAGGATGATCAATCGATCAAAGATTCTAGGGGGTGTTCTGAGGTCAAGTAAGTTTGTGACGCTTGCCTCCCTCATTACTGGGAAAAGCCAGAAGGAAATCAGAAGTATACAAAACCGATTGTTTAAGCCATTCGGTTTCAAGCATTTTGAACTTGCAATCGCTTCGGCTGGCGCATTCAAAGAACTCAAGGTTGTTCAGGTCGGGGCGAATGACGGCAAGACGGGTGACCCCGTTTTTGCAGCAATTCATGCCTACGCTAAGGCTGCACTATTGATTGAACCTCAGCAGTGGTTGATGGATTCGTTGCGGTCGAACTATTCTAGTTTTAGGGGAAATCTTACAATAGAGAACATTGCGATCGGAACTGAGGAAGGTACATTGAAGCTGCACGTTCTGGACGAGCTCTACTGGGCTGACTACACAAAGAATGCGGGCAGTCATCCCAGCCTGATATTCGGACCTTGTCGCGAGCAGGTTGTGAACAGGGTGGCCGGTCGTCTTGGGCTCAGTAAAAACGAGGCTGACGCCGTAGTTATTCCAGATTTTGTGCCTGTCCAACCGCTCAAAACCGTTTTGGAGAAACACGGGTTTCTTGATCTGGATGTTTTGCAGGTAGACTGCGAGGGTTGGGATTTCAAAGTGCTCCAATCGCTTGATGATGTGCGGCCCCCCATTATAAATTTCGAATCTGCCAACTTGACCGATAGAGACTGGCAGTCATTTGTTGAATGGAGCATTGAAAACGACTATGGGTTTATCCGGTGTGGTATGGACACTTTGGCGATCCGCAATTTTCCAACTCGAGAATTAGACTGACGCACTGAATTGATGTTGTGAATATTTTGCGGCGACAATCAAAACAAAACGTGGATGTAGATTCGGCTTCAGCGGCGTTGCTGCCATGAAGACAGTCATGCCACTTCACCGCTATCTGACGCTGATCTTTGACTGCGATGGGGTAGTGCTCGATTCGAACCGCGTCAAGACAGAAGCTTTCCGGGCGGCCGCGATGCCATGGGGCCGAGCCGCCGCTGAGGCGTTGGTTGCAAATCATGTTGCGAACGGCGGTGTATCGCGCTACGAAAAGTTCGCCAGTTTTCTCGAACATATCCTGCCCGAACAAGCGCCCGGTAGCTTACCTGGCCGAGATGGCCCGGATCTAGAAGATATGCTAACTGCTTATGCACAGGCGGCCCGCTCGGGACTGATGACCTGCCCGGTGGCTGAAGGACTGGAAGAGCTTCGTGCAGCTACACCGCAGGCGCGCTGGATGATTGCCTCGGGTGGCGACCAGGCTGAGCTGCGGGATGTGTTCTATCGGCGGGGACTGAATCATATGTTCGATGGCGGTATTTTCGGAAGCCCCGATCCGAAAGCCCGGATTCTGGAACGGGAAATCGAGCGAGGCGCGATCAAATCCCCAGTAATCTTTCTGGGTGATAGTCGGCTAGATCATCAGGCTGCCAGTGAGCATGGCATCGAGTTTCTGTTTGTCAGCGATTGGACAGAGTTCGAAGGCTGGAAGGCCTATCTCAAGCATCATGGGTTGAACGGTATTCATGCCATCAACGAACTGCTGGCGGATGCCAGCACCGGAGCCCACTCTGTCGCTTCCTGAGCGCTCAATATTTCGACTGCTTCGAGACCTCTTTCCACACGTTTCGCGGAGGCGTCGCCTGCAGTTCGTCGGGCTTTTCGCGCTCATGCTGATCGGCGCGGTCGCAGAGCTGGTGACGCTGGGCGCAGTGATCCCGTTCCTCTCGTTGATGGCCGATCCTGAAGCGGCGTTCCAGTACCCGATTCTACAAGATGTTTTTAACTCGCTGGGTTGGCAACGACCTGAAGCCATCGTGATCCCAATGGCGATAGCGTTCCTGGTAGTCGTCGCAGCGGCGACTGGAATCCGTCTGCTGTTGCTATGGGTGAGCACTCGACTGGTTTTTGCGCTTGGGTACGATATTGGCGTTTCGCTTTATAAACGAATGCTCGGGCAACCGTATAGTTACCATATCGCGCAAAACAGTAGTGAAACTATTGCCGCTGTCAATAAGGTACAGGCCGTCATCAATGGGGCCGTATGGCCGGTCATGGATGGCACCATAGCGCTGGTACTTTCATTGGCTATTGTCGGAGCGCTCATCGCTATCGATCCGACCGCTACACTCAGCGCTGCCATCACCTTCGTCGTGTTCTATTGGATTGTTGCGCTAGTGATTCGGGCGCGCATGCGCACCAACGGCAAGCGCATCGCCGCAGCCCATACCGACCGCGTCCGTTGCGTTCAGGAGGGCCTGGGAAGCATTCGGGATGTGATTCTAGATCAAAGTCAGCAGCACTACACCGCAGTGTTCGCCAGAGCCGATCAGAGTCTTCGACTCGCTCAAGCCCGAAATAGTTTCCTCAAGCTAGTTCCGCGCTATCTCGTTGAGGCCATCGGCGTTTTTCTGATAGTTGGCCTGGCGCTGGTATTGCTGCAGCAGGAAGGCGGACTGTTAGGCGCGCTGCCCATTCTTGGTGCGCTGGCTCTCGGGGCCCAGCGCCTGTTGCCGTTGCTGCAAAAGATTTATGCGGCTTGGGCCAGTATGACCAGTAGCCATCAAATGTTCGCCGATGTGCTCAGACTGCTCCAACTTCCCGATCTCCCCCTGCCGCCGCGCCATCGTATAGAAGCACAGCCATTCGAGAAGGAAATCAAATTGAAGCGAGTCGAGTTCTGTTACGGCCAAGATAGCGATCATGTTCTGAAGGAAGTAGACGTAACGATTACAAAAGGTGCCCGAGTTGGTATCATCGGCCCTACGGGTAGCGGCAAGTCCACATTGGTGGACATCCTAATGGGCCTACTCGAACCCACTATTGGTCGCCTTACAGTTGACGGAACGCCAATCGAGCACCATAATCGTGCTGCTTGGCAGAAGCGCATTTCCCACGTACCGCAGCACATTTATCTGGCCGATGCCAGTATTGTAGAGAACATCGCTATCGGCGTGCCCGAGGGAAAAATCGACCGTGAGCGAGCGGTCTGGGCAGCGCGCTGCGCGCGTATAGCAGACTTCATTGAGTCTGCGCATGATGGCTACGACGCGCGGGTGGGGGAGCGCGGAATCCGACTCTCCGGCGGCCAGCGTCAGCGCATCGGTATTGCCAGAGCACTCTACAGGCACGCTGACGTGCTCGTGTTCGATGAGGCCAGCAGCGCGTTAGATAGCGATACCGAAGCCGCTGTAATGGACGCTATCAACAGCCTTGCTCCTGAACTTACATTGATTATTATCGCCCACAGGGTCGATACGCTGCGAGGCTGTGACTTGATCCTGCGAGTCGAGTCAGGTCTAGTCGCGGAGGAGAGAGCCGATGCAGTCGTGGGGTATTGATGCGTAGCGGTAAGCACGGCACCCCGATTTCCCACGAGCGCCGCGAAGCCATCGCAGTCCTTGGAGAGTATCGTTGCCGAGCAACGGGTTTATGTCTGTCAACAAGCGCAATAAGGTCTTCGGATTTGAGTAGCCCGCTCGAAGCCATACTAAAGTTCAAGAGTGGTATCTCGGGTTTTCACCCCGCTTGGGTAGCAACGAGTTGCGATCATCAAGCTATCCATCAAGAGTGCTTGAAAGCATCCTATCGAGTTGGCTTTTGAAATGTTGGGAGTCAGCGAATGCCCGCGGATGTGGCCACTGACAGTAGCAAAAGCCAATTGTTTGTAGTTTGGTATGAAATCCAAAAGTCATTTGGCTTTTTCTACGAGGTCCAATAGTGTTTAGCGAAACTAAGAAAGAGATTTCCAAGCGCCTTCTATGGGCTTGCGAAAACCCCGAAGATTTTGTGCTTCGCGTGAATTTGCTTTGCAGATTGAAGAACAGATCCACAAGAGTAGCATGGGATAGCGGCAAGCAGCTATTTGTCGTTCAAAGCCCTACTCTAGCTCCTATGTATATCGCGCGAGTTAACCGGATTAAAGAAAAGTATCTTGACGGAAGAAACCGTCCAAAAGAAATTTTCGATAAGTATTTATTGTCACAGGTAAGTTTTTCGGCAGGTGACGTTTGTATTGATGTGGGAGCAAATATTGGCGAGTTGGCCGTTCATTTGGTGCGAAACTTTCAGGTAAAGGCTATTTGTTTTGAACCTGATCCCGTTGAGTTCCGCTGCTTACAAGCTAATTTGAAGGGGTCAGATTCAATTCTCTACAATAAAGCTTTGTGGATTGAGGAGACTTTCCTTGAGTTTCATTTGGCGAACGACACCGGCGACTCATCTCTCCTTCCTACTCGCAATGAGTTGCCAACAATGCAAGTGGAAACATTGACCCTTAAATCGGTATATGAAGAGCTTTCAAGCGAGAAAAACCCTCTTCGTATAAAACTACTAAAGCTTGAAGCCGAGGGCGCAGAGCCGGAAATACTGAAAGGTGGTCTGGATATGTTACCGTTCATAGAATACATTGCGGCCGATCTTGGGCCTGAACGAGGACCGGAACGAAAACATACAATCTGTGAGTGCGTGAATCTTTTGACTCAACGTAATTTTGAACTTGTCGGAGTTAATCCAAAAACTCAAGTCTATTTGTTCCATAACAACATGTCTTGTTTGGGCGTCGAAAAAAATGTGCACAACTGAATTTTTATTGTAGGAGGGGCTGTGAGAATTGCATCGGATCGTCAGCTTGCCAAAGGGATAAAAATACTGAAGGGAGCGAAAAGCGTTTCTGGAGTCATAGTTTTCTCCATCATGAAAGACGAAATCTTTTTCGTTCGCGCTTTTTTTGATCATTATCGCAAATTGGGTGTTGATGGTTTCCTTGTTTTGGATGATGGTTCGAGTGACGGCACATTGGAATTTCTGCTTGCTCAACGTGATACAACTGTACTTACAAGTGATTTCGCTTATGGCGAGGAATACTCTCGAAGGGCAAAAATACCTTGGCGGTATCAGACGATGAGAGCTGGAATTCGATTGAAGTCGATAATTCCTGATCGATTTCTTCGAGGTCAGTGGTGCGTTTACGCTGATGCCGATGAGTTCCTTGTTATTCCTCCTCAGTTCAATTTTATTCGTGACTTCACGAAAGAACTCGATGCTAGAGGAATGCCGTTGATTCTTGGATCAGTCATAGAATTTTATCCTCATGACTTTCCTGATCTTTCGAAATCAACAAATGAGCCTTCTGATCTGCCGGATCTGCTCTCAAAGAGTCCATTTTTCGACAGCGTCAAACTCTTTAATGTTTCGGATAAAGGTGAGATTATCCGGTTGTGCCGGTCTGCTTCTGGCCGGCTTTTCTCAACGTATGGCGTTCCTTACGGATCAAGTCAGGAAGTTGCCACTGTTGAGGAGGTTGGGGCCTCAAAAAACGGAAAAAATTTGGCCATTGGCTCCGCCATTCATAAGATCCCGTTAATTCACCCTAGTCGAAGTGTCCGGTTGAAGAGTGGGCATTTTGCGACTGTTCAACCTAGCTCCATTGGGGCGGTCGCAGTTTTGCATTTCAAATTCACGTTTGACATTGTTAGGCGTACCAGATTGGCTTTAGAGTCCAAAGCGTGGAGTAGGGGGAGTGCCAAATACTCAAACTATCAGGTCCTTTTGTCGCGGATGGAAGAAGCGAATGGTACTTTCCTCGGACCAGACTCCGTGATTTATGAAAAGCCCCAGCAGCTTGTTGACGTTGGAAATATTTGGTGGAACGTGTCTTGATTTGAGTTTGTGGCGGCAGAGGCTAATTGTAGAATTTTTGTCATAGGTGCTTTTCAAGGCAAGCAAAGAAGCCAGACTGTTCTCGCCTACGTGCGGATTGTTGAGCAATGTTCTCTAAAGCCAACTAAAAAGCATCTATGTCCAAAGTATCCTTGTTCGCTCACCATTCCAGAGGCCAATTGCGCAAGTCTATTGCCTTTCGTGCTGAGATGGGTTTTTTGGATTTCAATTCTCGACAATGCATACCAACGACAATCCAATTGATGTGCTGGAATGAATAAGGTTACAGTCTACGTTCCGTCGAGGAACTACGGGCGCTTCCTGCGCCAAGCCCTCGAAAGCGTGTTCTCCCAGACCTTTTCCGACTGGGATCTAATCATTTTCGACGAGGCCTCAGACGACGAGACTGCGACGATTGCCAGGGAGTTCGTGATGCGCGCCCCAGACCGAGTTCGGCTAGTAGAGCACGAGCAGCCCCTCGGTCTTCGGGCGTGTGCAAACGAAGCGCTGGACCAGGCGCAAGGTGAATATATCATTCGTCTTGACGCGGACGATTATTTCGATCCCAGCGCGCTGCTCGTACTTTCCCACTATCTCGATAGGCATCCCGATGTCGGTTTGGTCTACCCAAACTGGATCTACATCACCGAATTTGGAGATGTGATCGGGGTCGAACGCCGAAAGCAGATCGCCGACGAGGTCGAGGTTTTGGATTTGCCGGCCCACGGTGCCTGCACCATGATTCGCAAACGCGTTCTGAAGGCAGTCGGCGGGTATGACACGGATTTCGATTCCCAGGACGGCCATGAGCTTTGGCTGAAGGCGCTGCACCGATTCAAGCCCGGCAACGTACAGACACCTTTGTTTTACTATCGAAAGCACGCTGAATCGATGTCTACGGACTTCGACGGTTTGCTCGAAGTTCGGCGCAGGATCAAGAAAAAGGTTGCCGGTACCTACACTGGGCCCGTTCGACCGCGCATCCTTGCCATCGTGCCGGTCAAGAACACCTACGAGCATATGCCCAACATTGCACTGGAGCCCCTGGCGGGCCGCCCGCTGGTTGACTACACACTGGACTGTGCTCGCGACTGCGAGGCATTTGATCGGATTCTGGTTACGACCGACGACCCGGCCGTGATCAACCACTGTTCTGATCGGGGCGGCGTGGTAACTCACCTTCGTGATATGCGCCTGTCCGACCCTGAGGTGCAGCTGCAGGCTGTGATTGATGATGCGTTAGTCCATCTTGAAGCCGAAATGGCATTCTTTCCGGATATCGTCGCGATTCTCAACGTGCATGCACCGCTTCGCCGGGCCGACCATGTCCAGGAGGCGCTTGATACCTTGCTAGTGTATGAGGTCGACCAGGTGCTCAGCACCTATGAAGATACCGACCTGCATTTCCGGCATGGCCGGCATGGGCTGGAGCCTCTGAATTTCGGCGCGACCAAAACGCTCCGGCTCGAACGCGAAGCCCTGTTTGCGTGGAACGGTGCCGTGCATGTTTTTTGGCGTGATGTTCTGCGGACCCAGACGCTCTATTCCGGTAGAGTGGGGCACATCATTATGCCGCGGGTCGAAAGCGTGCAGGTCAAGTATCCTGAAGCGCGTCGACGTGTCGAGAGTATCATGCGAGAACGGGGTTATATCGCCTGATGCGGCCGGTCTGGTCCGATTCGCCACAACCGATTCTGATTGCCGAGATTGGTGGCAATCATGAAGGAGATTTTGACTACGCACTCCAACTGTGCAACCTGGCTATTGAATCCGGCACCGATTACGTCAAGTTCCAGCTTTATACCGGCGATACCCTGGTCAGCTCGGTTGAGTCGCCGGACCGGCACAAACACTTCCGCCGCTTCGAGCTAAGCCCGCGACAACATCTGCAGCTGGCCGAGCGTTGCCGTTCGGCGGGCGTTGGGTACTGTGCGTCAGTCTGGGATCCGGATATGCTGGATTGGATTGATGACCACCTGGATTTCTACAAGATCGGCTCGGGCGACCTCACGGCCTGGTCGGTCCTGCAGCGCTTTGCCGAGCGTGGCAAACCGATCCTGTTATCAACCGGGTTGTCGACACTCAAGGAAACAATGGAAACGTTGGCGTTTCTCGAACAATGTAACTCGGTCTACCGCGAGTTGGACCAGATCGCTTTGATGCAATGCACCGCAATGTATCCGATCGAGGAGCGGGACGCGCATCTTAACGTCATTGACACCCTGAGAGAGACAATCGGTCGGCCGGTCGGCTATTCCGATCACACTCGGGATACCCTGGCACTGGAAGTGGCGGTTGCCAAGGGTGCGCAGGTGCTGGAATTCCATTTCACCGACAGCCGCGCCGACAAGACCTTCCGCGATCACAAAGTCTCTCTGACGCGTGATGAGGTCATTGTTCTGAAGCAGCGTTTGAATCGGATTATCGAGTTGCTCGGTGAGCCCGAAAAACGTCCGCTGGAGTGCGAAATAGAGCCGGGCCATGTCACCAGCTTCCGCCGCGCCATTTACGCCCGCGTCGACTTGAAAGCCGGAGATCAACTTCAATCGGAGCACCTGGTCGCGCTTCGCCCCAACCATGGCATTGACGCCCGTCGATACCGCGAGATTGTTGGAAAACGCGTCAAACGCGACACCCGCGCATTCGAAGCACTGGAATTGGAAGAATGAGCCTTACCGGAACCCGGAACCCGGAACCCGGAACCCGCTTTTGCATCCCCCAAACCAATCTGCAGCTATACCGCGCCATGCGCAACTGCGGCCACTCGGAAGAAGCGATACAACGCGCCAATCAGGCCTGGTTACTGGCGATCGAGAGCACGGCAGGCATGTTTCGTGGCTCCGGCAAGCCATTCGTCTGCCACCTGGCCGGTGTCGCGGGCCTGCTTTGCCTGGCCGGACAGGAGGCACCTGTCGTTATTGCGGGCATTCTGCACGCCATGTATCAGCGTCGGGTGCCGTTTCAGGGCCTGTCGTTGCCGCAGCGCAAAGAGCGGCTGTCGGCACTGTTCGGCGAAGAATGCGAGCGCTTGGTCAGCGAGTACAACGATTTCGAGATCGAGCGGCTGGACGAGTGGACGGATGACGCATTGCGCGACAAAGGCGCTGTGGTGCTGATGCGAGTGGCCGATGACCTCGAAGACCTGCTCGACGACGCCATCGAATTGCATGGCAGCCCGGAAGACTCGGACGATGTCAGCGGGGGTGCCGCTGTTCGGCGCACGAAAGCACTCGCGTTGGGACCGGAGCTCAAACGTGCAGCGCGGGTGCTGGAGTGCGATTTTCTTGAGCAACAACTCGACTTCTGGCTCGATCGCCTTGAGACGCAAGCCGCCCCATCGATCGTTCGCACAGGGCAGTACAGCAGCTTCTCGGTTGCTCTGGATAGCGAATGAACGAGGGATCTACCGAGACGGCTTCCTGTGAATTGCTGCACGAGGTTTCCAGCTGCCCGCTATGCGGTAGCACCGAGCGCGACTCGCATTCGATATCCAGCGCAAACCTTTACTCGGAAAAGCTCGCTGCGCTTGCAGGCGTCGAGGAGGCGGATCTCATCAAGGCCTTGCCGAATGCAGAATGTCGTAGTTGCGGTCTGATCTACAAGAATCGCTGGTTTCCCCGGCCACTCTTGGAAGCACTGTTCCGCGACTCCGTACCTTTGCACCCCAAGGGTTGGGACGCCCGCTCCAACCGGTTTACGCCGGACAATTTTTTCGCGGAGCTCGAACGCTACAAAGCAGCCCTGCAGAGAAACGACGTGGAACAAACGGCACGATGGCGTCGAGCGCTGCTATCCATCATTGACTCCATTCCGGCGCTGGAGAACTATCCCGACCGGCTGGCGATCGAGTCTGCCATCGAACTCGGAGATTGCGCGGCCGTATGCTCCAGGAAGGCATTGATCCGCGAGGCAATGGATGAACCGGCGCCTTTCAAACGGTTTGCCGGGTTTCGTTCACGCGAGATGTGGGACTGGTGCCTGGAGCGAAGCGGCAAGGTCGCGGCTTATGCCGAACTCGGCTGCCCGCTCTGGGGAATGTTACCGATCGCAGGGTCGCGTGTCGAACGGGCTGCGTTTCTGTCCAGACCGGAACCTAACTACTGGGGTAGCTCATGCCGCATGGATGGCCGCCCGTGCACTGCGGCCCTGGGGAGCGTGACCGGGGTAGAGCAGAAGGACTGGAATGGGGTCAAACCAGGCGAGTTCGACTTGATCGGCCTGTTCCAGTACCTCGACCACCTCGAGAATCCTCTGGCATTCATGGAAGAGCTTTTTTTGCGCGCGCGAAGCTGCGCGCTCATATTGGATGATTTCAGTCAGCCCACCGCCATCCAGCATTTTACCGGCTGGACACTTAAAGCGATCCAATGGTTGGCAAAGCACTTCGGCAAGCGTATCGACGACGAATTCGAGCCAATCCGCGCCTCCGGAAATCGACTATATTTACTCTGCTGAAATGATGAGTATCGACTCCAACAATCTGGTTGTTGGCGAGCAAATGCACGCTTTGGCTAGAAGATTGTGGTCGATCAACCGGTCCATTTCCGGATCCGGCTTGCGCGAGACCTTGCGGATCATTCAAGAACTGCTTCCTGCCTTGAGGCTTATCGAGATCCCGTCGGGAAAACAGGTGCTGGACTGGATCGTGCCTGAAGAATGGGAGGTTCGGGAAGCCTGGGTCGAGGGGCCTGGAGGCGAGCGTGTCGTCGATTTCGCGGACAACAATTTGCATGTGGTGGGCTACTCGGAGGCCGTTGACCGGACGATGAGCCTGCACGAACTGCAGGAGCATCTGCATTCGCTGCCCGATCAACCTGATGCCATTCCTTATGTTACGTCCTATTACAACCGGACCTGGGGTTTCTGCCTTTCTGACGATCAACGCAAGGCACTTAAAGAAGGCACCTATCGCGTGTTTATCGACGCGCGGCATTTCGAGGGGGCAATTACGCTCGGAGAGTTGATCATTCCGGGCGAAAGCGAAAATGAAGTGTTGCTCTCGACCTACTGTTGCCATCCTTCGATGGCGAATAATGAACTTTCTGGTCCGTGTCTGACGGCTTTTCTGGCCGACTGGATCTGGTCCTTGCCGACCCGCCGTCATACCTACCGGATCCTGTTTGTCCCGGAGATGATCGGCTCTATTGCCTACCTGCAGGATCATCTGAATGTTATGCGCCGGAATACTGTCTGCGGGTTCAATATCACCTGCGTGGGTGACGACCGGGCCTGGTCATTCCTGCCGTCTAGACAGGGTGATACCCGGGCCGACCGGGTAGCGCGTCATGTACTGGAACACACCACCGATGGATTTGACGAGTACGACTGGGCGGACCGCGGAAGCGACGAGAGCAACTACTGTGCGCCAGGTGTCGATTTGCCGGTCGCCAGCGTCATGCGTTCCAAGTATGGCGAGTATCCCGAGTACCACACATCTCTGGACGACTTGGATCACGTGGTCACACCGGCCGGCCTGGCCGGATCATTCGCCCTGTACCAAAAGATGATCGAACTGATCGAAAATGACTGCCGGCCGTGCACCCGCGTTCTGGGTGAGCCCCAGTTGGGTCGGCGCGGTCTGTATCCTTCAGTCAGCAAGAAGGGCAGCACCCGCGATGTCCGCACCATGCTCGATCTGATCAGTTGGGCCGATGGAGATCATTCACTGCTGGAAATCGCCGAGCGATGCCGAGTGCCCGCGTGGGAGCTTCTGCCGATCCTTGACACACTCTGCGACGCTGGCGTGATGACACGAGAGCAGTTGCAGTGAAGCCGCGGCTCGGCATCATCGTGTTCGCCCGCATGAACTCGAGTCGACTGCCCGGCAAAATGCTGATGGAACTAGGTGGCCGGACGCTGCTGGAGCGGGTTATAGAACGAGCGCGCTGCGTCCACCCGGACGTTGTTCTGGCGACCTCGCAGCAGCCAGGTGATGATGTTCTTGCTGAACGGGCCAGCCAGTTGGAAATACCGGTTGTGCGTGGCGGCCTCGACGATGTCATGGCTCGAGCCGTTCATGCCGCGCGTGAACACGAGTTGGACGCCTTCGCGCGTCTCTGCGGAGACCGGCCGCTATTTCCCCTTGACGATATGCGTCGTGGACTCACATTGATGAAAGAGGCGATCGCTTCCGGCAGAAAGATCGACCTGGTCACTACACATGCACCCAGGCCGGTGCCTGCCGGGCTCACGACTGAAATCATTCGCACCGGGGCGCTTGCCGACGCACGATTGCAGACCGATGAGCCACGCGACCTGGAACATGTTACCACCTGGTTCTATGACCATCCCGAACACTGCTCGATAGAGCACCTGAAGACCCGCATGCGCGACTTTGCCGGTCTGCATTTCTCAATCGATCAGATTGAAGACCTCCAGCGAATCGGAAAAGTATTCGATAAACAGCCAGAAATCGATCTCACGGTAGAGCGTGCGGCGTCTTTTCTTGCTCCTGTCCGTAGCAATGTGAACCACGCTGATGCCTGAGCAACGCAATTTTCTTTTCGTGCTCTCTCCAAATGCTGGAATTCTCGATTCTTGGTTGCCGGTTCTGAACCGGATGAGGAAGCAGCCGAATATCAATATTCATGCAATTCTTCCCCGACCCCGTGCGACGCTTAATCTTCGCCGCGGCGACTTCATGATCAGTCAATCAGCGAGAACATTTGCGTCTGTGCATTTTTGTACTTCAGACGCGCGATGGTTTAGCAGCGAAAGTCTCCTTCGGTCGCGACGTAAACTTGTTCTAAATAACTGGGGGCGACGCTTGTTCAGAAAACCAGAATCAAGACATAGGGGCAAATCTCAGGATGACCCCGCGATCGACCATGAAGTGACGAGAAGTTATCTGGAGAACTGGGGGCTGCATCAGCCTGAAGGCTTGTTGTGTGATGTATCGGAAGTCCAGAAGCCATATTTTTCGAGCCTGCTTCAGGCGACACCACGCACCGGAATCCACTCCGTCATTCATGGCGTCACTCTCCGGGAGACGTCCACTGAGCGGTCGGCTACGGTCCGCTCTACGTTGCCACCACACGTGCGCGAGAGAATCAAGACACAGTTTCTTCTGTCGACATCGGAGGAACCTCACTACCACTCTGCTTATGGCATCTCTACCGCACAGATGCACGTTTCTGGAGTCTTCCGCCACGACCCGGAGTGGGTAGCTCGTTTGCGGTCACATGGGGACACCAGAGGACTGGAGGCTGGGTCGTACATGTTCCTAGTTTCACGACCAGTGAACCCAAGATACCTGCAGCATGCCGAGAAGAAACGCATCATCGTGATGGCCCATGAGCAGGCTCGGAAGCGAGGGCTTACCCTCGTGATTCGACGGCACCCCTTCGAGAGCAATCAGCGGGAATTCGAAAGATTGCTGGGCAAACCGGGCAAACGGAATCGCTGGCTGGAGACGGTGCGGCATTCGATGGATATCGGCCTCGATTGTGCAGTTGCGGTGACGCTCAATTCGAGTGTGGCCGTCGACCTTGCTGCCATCGGCGTCCCTGTCATCGATCCGGTTGACTACAGCAAACTTCAGGAGGGTTCACCTACCACAAGGTTCGATGATGATGGGCGTCCAGTCAGCATTCACTGCAAGGCGGGTATCGCGGTCGGAGCCCCAGACGAAACGAGTTTTTCGGTAGCGGTGGATCAACTTGCCAGACGTGGGAGGGCATCGAAGGTGCAGCCGAGCACGGCATACCGAGCACTCTATGCCGATCCGAATGGAGCAATAAGGAATGCAACAAGGCGGATACTTGAATCCGCAAGATCATGAGCGACAAGATTCGGATCGAATCGATTTCCAGTGCTCAGGCAAAAGTTTTTTGGTCCAGTTCGTTTCAGGCGACGGCTTTCACGCATCCAGGAATACTGGAACACTGTGCCAGTCACGTTGATTGGTGGGGTGCCTGGCGATCGGAAGATCTCGTTGCAGCATGGCCGATATGTCGCTCATCTGAAAGTGGCAGTTCGCTTAAGCCAACTTTTCTGTACTACGTTGGGCCAATTTTCAGTGAGGAAATCCATGCTTTCAAATACCATCGATTCCAGGCAATCAGGCAGCAGGCATTGAACGCGTTCTTGCCCCATATCGCGGAGAGCTATCAACAACTTCGGTTCGCGATGCCACCTGGAGAAACCGATATCCGGGCCTTTGAATGGTGGAATCACGACAATCCCGGGAAATCCATCTTCGTTTCCAGGCCTCGTCACACCGCAAGAATCTATCAGTTGGGCCGATCGGCGGAGGAGATTCGCGCCCAGTTTGCACGCAATCGCAAGCGCGACCTTCGAATGTCTGGCAATGTACAGCCCATCCCGGCCGCGAGTTGGAAGCCGGACGAGCTGATTGAGCTGCATGACCAGCCGCTGCTTCGCCAGGGAATCGAGGTGCCTGAAGAGCGCGTTCGCGCACTGCGTAGTGTCGTCGCCGCAGCACAGGAGCACGGGGATGTGCTGGCTTGGCGAGATCCCGAGGACGGCAGGCTGGCATCATTCATCGTGCTTCTTCATGGGCGCGATGAGACCAACGACATCCTATGCGTGGCGTCTGACAAATGGCGCGAACGTGGCCTGGCAGCATGGACGACCTGGCAGGGCATCCTACGTGCGAGAGACTGCGGTAAGAAGATCTTCGACTTCAACGGCGCTAACAGTCCCAGCAGAGCGGCTGACAAGCACGCCTTCGGTGCAAGGGCTGAACTGTATTTTTTGATCACCATGCAGCGTGGCACTAATGCAGCCGTCTGAGTACGAGGGAACAACCCACTGGGAGACTGAGGTTTATTCTCGAGAAAGGCAGGTCAATCGTTGGCCTCATACTGAGATCGTGTCGCGCCTCATTCGCGTAACATCCGGACTCGACCGAAGTGGGGTTCGTATTCTGGAGCTGGGTTGTGGTACCGGCAACAATCTTCGATTTCTGGCGGAAGAAGGGTTTGACTCTTATGGCATCGACGCGTCGCCGACTGCGGTCGCGAAAGCCCGTGAATTGCTGCACTGCCATGGCCTCAATGCCAGGATCCAAACGGGCGATATGGCGCAACTACCTTGGCCAGAAGGCTATTTCGATCTTATCCTTGACCGCGCTGCCCTCGTGCACAACGCCCCTGACCGAATTCATGGAATCCTCAAAGAAGTCGTCAGAGTGCTCAAGCACGGAGGAAGAGTCCTTTCAATCGGTTTGAAGAGCATTGAACACCCCGAACTGCAGTTTGGCCAAAAGGGCAAGAATGGCGCCTGGACTGATTTTAGCCATGGGAAATTCAGGAACCTGGGTGATATGACCTTCTGCAACGACTTTGAAGTCCAAGAATTCTTTGATGGCTTTGATATCGAAAGTGCCGAAAAGGTGACTCGCAGGAACCTGAACGGCGAGATCCTTGACGAAGAATTCATCGTGGAGGCAGTCCGAAGATGAAACAGGAGGTCTACCGCACATGGGGCCATTGAGAAAGCTGCGGGCACTGATCGGTCAACAACTGATCCAGAAATCCGAGCAGGTTCTGAATAATCGAGTCAACAGGCCAATTCCGTGTGACAAGGGACGCATGACGCTGGCCGGAATGCTACCCAAAGAGAGTGTTGGTATTGAGTTGGGCGTAGCCGGGGGATATTTTTCCGATGCCCTTCTGCGTTGCTCAAACTTGAGGAGGCTGTTTTCGATTGATGCCTGGGCCGATCACCACGACAGTGAAGAGTATTTGCTGGCTGTTCGCCGACTGGCGAAGCACGGCAACCGCAGTGTGGTGCTCAGAATGTACTTCGAGGATGCGATTTTCCTGTTCGACGATGAAAGTATCGACTTCATTTACCTTGATGCCTATGCCCATACCGGTCAAGAGAACGGGAGACTGATCAATGACTGGTGGAACAAACTCAAGCCGGGCGGCTTGTTCGCTGGCCATGATTACGACTCGCAGTGGCCCCAGACTGTCAAGGCAGTTGACGACTTCTGTGCAACCAGGGGAACCGAACCTGGCGTCCTTCCCGGTGCTCAAACCGGGAATCACCAGGACTCTTATGCAAGCTGGTACGTCTACAAGAGTGTCTGACCATCAGGACGATCGGCCAGTGCTTGGGCCGGTGTGGTTTGCGACACGGGCTCTGCCGACAAACGCGATTATCTGTGGCTCGGCCCCATGTCTTTTCGATGACTTCGAGACGGCGTCTGCCTTGCTGCCCGATGCTGCCGTAATGGTGGTCAACGAAGCGGGCAGCGTCATCCACGGCACCCACCTGATCACTCAGCACCCAGAAAAAGCGTCCTGGTTTCGCAAGCGAAGCCGGAATCCGGTAATCACGATTCACACTGGAAAACCACGGGAAAGGGCCAGTCAGCCGGATATCGACGTTTACTGGCCGGATTGCGTGACGCTGGCAACGAGCGGCGGCAGCGCCATGGCGATCGCGCTGCAGATGGGGTTCGAGCGTGTGGTCCTCTGTGGCATGCCCATGAATGGCGGAGATGGCTATTTTGAAGGCTCAGAGCTGTGCCGCGACGAGCCGCGGTTCGGTCTGGAGTCCCCGAATACGGATTACATTCAGGGCTACCGAAGAAATCTGATCGAATGGGTAGAAAACAACCCTTCAGCACGCAGCATAGTGCGTAGCATGAGCGGCTTCACCAGGACCCTTTTCGGCCCCCCTGACGCCTGACACCTGATTCCTGATTCCAGACTCCCGTCCCCATGAACCCTCTGGTCAAAATCTACTTCAAAGCCTATCCATGGCTCACGAAGCTTCCGATCCGCACCGGCCTGATCCCCGGCCTGGCTCTCGGGTTCTTTGACCGTAAGGATTTCCATGCCCTCGATGAACTCAATGCCGGTCGCACCGGAAAGTGGTCGTCTGCGAGCCACAATATGCGCGGCCTGTTGCCCTGGGAAAGCAAAGCAATTGAATCCTGGTTTCCATCCGAAGGTAAATTGCTGATTACAGCGGCCGGTGGCGGGCGGGAGGTTCTGGCACTGGAATCGATGGGTTATAAACTCGAAGCGTTCGAGTGCAACCCTCGATTGGTCGAAGCGGCCAATGAGCACTTGGCAAATCGAGCTTTTCGTAGTCGTGTGGAAGTCTGCTCCCGTGATACGGCTCCTCACCTCAACGGACTCTTTGACGGCGTGATCGTCGGATGGGGATCTTATACGCTGGTGATGGGGCGTGATACAAGAATCGAGTTCCTGCAGACACTGGCGCAGAAGATGCACGAAGGTGCTCCGATTTTGATTAGCTACTTCAAGCTTGAGAACCCTCGTCGGCTCGCTGACCGAACGCAACACAAGATCGCTTCATGGATACGAAAAATGCGATGCGCAGCGCCGCTTGAAGCGAACGACATCATGGATTGGAACCTCCGGCATCGATTCGATGATGCAGAGATCAAGTCGGAGCTTGTTGCAGCTGGCTTTGAATGGGCTTACATGAGCGATGACGGCTATCCCCATGCGGTAGGCATACGCAGGTCCTCATCAAATGATTGAGCGATCATGATTTCAAGCCATAAAGTCAGTCAAGGCGATGACAGGTCTGACGACCGAGATCACATCTTGGTCCGGGATGGAATGAGGCCAATGGTAATTCCTGAGCCTTTCCCGCACATTGTGGTTGATAAAGCTCTTCCGGCAGAAATCCACACTGAACTCTGCAGGACGATCCCAAATGACCAGTACCTAGTCGCACCGCACAGCAAGGGGCCAAATCGATATCATCGACGGTCGGCTTCAGAACTGCTCGGTAACTCGGATTACAAATTATCGGAAGTCTGGCGGCGCTTTATTCGGGGTCATCTCGGGCGCGATTTCTATCAAACCTGCCTTTCGGTGTTCGCTGCAAACCTGCATGATGCCGATGCCACGGTCCGGGCGAAGACCGGACATGGGCTTGGCGAAATCGCTCCCGCCATGCGCGGTGAATGGGGCAGCGAGAGCGCTGCGGCGTGGTTGGAGTGTCAGATTTCACACGTAACGCCGACTGATCAGCCAGGAACGCCGCTTGGGCCGCATGTTGACCGCGAAGTTGCCCTTTGGGCGGGACTGTACTATCTGAACGGCACCGGTCCGGATGCCGGCGGCGATCTTGTTTTCTATCGTTTTCGAAACGGTTTTGATCGTGAGTACTGGAAAGACGGGATGATCCCTCCGAGTCACGTCGAGCCAGTCAAGAAAATTGCGGCTCGGGCGAATCGACTCGTGATGTTTCTTCATGGGCCCGATGCGATCCACGGGGTTACGCCGCGGCTTCCGGGGTATGGACCAAGGCAATCTGTGAACCTGGTGTGCGAGTTTCCGTTCAAGATCTGGGACATTGAAAGCCATCGGCGAAACCGCGACCGATTTCCCGGCGAGGAAGACTGAAGCAGTGCGCGTATACCTGCATTTGGGTAGTGGGCTCTGGGACGATGTTATTCCTGTGATGAAGGAGAATGGTTTGTGGAGCCATGTCGTGTGGGATCGGACGTCCCGCCGCGGGGGGCATCCGGGTCATTGCGAGCACCGCCGGCAACTGGGGCCGCATACTTATCGGGGCATCGAGCCTGCGTTGTACGACCGGCTTCATCCTCTGCTGTATCCGTTCATGAGTATGTATGCGAGAAACAATCGCATGAACCAGAGGGGCTACGGCACAAAAACAATTCACGACTTTCTGGATATATTCAACATCCAGGTCAGCCACTACGCTGCGGCCTTTGGCGACGACAACGTCGATCTGGTCTTGTTTACCCGGGCCCCGCACACAGGTGCGGACTTTATCGCCTATCACGTTGCGCGAACGCTTGGAGTCCGGACCCTGATTTTGCAGAAGAACCGGCATCTCGGTGAGCGTTTTTTTCATGTCTTCGACATGAACGATTTCGGTATCTACGACACCAGCAAAGTGATCGCCGCGCAGGAACCATTCCCCATTGAATATCAATTCGAGAAGAAGCTTGATTACATGGCCCAATTCTATGCGCGCAACGGTGCCCGGGAACGGATCCGGAATTGGCCGTTCTATCGGCTATGCATGAACATCTGGCGGTGGCGCGCCCTCGGCGAAGCCTGGGTCCAGTACCGCTGTACACGGACCTTTATTCATTTCGACCGTCGTCTCACCAACCCCGAGCCGCTGCTCGACGGGGACTTTGTCTACTTCCCGCTGCAGTATCAGCCGGAAGGCAACACCACGTCCTGGGGCGGTGTCTATGATGACCAGCTCCTCGCAATTGAGCAGCTTTCGCAGAAGCTGCCGACTGGCTGGCGGATCCTGGTCAAGGAAAATCCGCAGCAGATTGGCTATCAGCGTGGCAAGTGGTTTTATGAGCGCCTCGCCGGTATCCCTCAGGTTGAACTGGTTCCGCGCAAGCTCGATACCTACGAGCTACTGCGCAGGTGCCGATTTGCAGCGACAATCACGGGAACGATCGGCTGGGAATCCATCACCGGCGGCAAACCCGTTCTGATTTTTGGGCCTGGCGCATGGTATCGCTGCCTACCGGGTGTGATATTGTTCACAGATTCGTTCCGCGTTGAAGATGTGCTTACTGCCCAATTTCAGCATGCGGAGCTCGAAGAATCGATGAGCCGCCTACTGACCCGGTGTGGTCATGGGCACGTGTTCTGGAAGGATGTCGAGCAAACTGGCGAAGAATCTGCGGATGGAAATGCCCGCCGTGTTGCCGAATCCTTGACCAAGATTCTGCAATAAGGAAAAGGAATTCATTAAGGAGGGGGGAATGGCTGGAGATTCAAATGTAAAGACCGTGCTGACGTATGGGACGTTCGACATGTTCCACGTCGGCCATGCGAGGCTCATTCAGCGTCTGTCCGAGTTGGGTGGGCGGCTAATAGTGGGCGTCTCCACTGATGAGTTCAACCTCCAAAAGGGTAAACGTTCGATATTCGCATATCGCTATCGTGCCGAGATCGTTTCCTCTCTAAAAGGGGTGGATCTGGTCATTCCCGAAGAAACGTGGGAGCAGAAAATCGAGGATATCCGGCGGCACGATGTCGATCTCCTGGTAATGGGAGAGGACTGGGCAGGAAAGTTCGATCACCTTGGAAATGCATGCGAAGTGCGTTATCTGCCTCGGACCCGCAATGTATCTACAACATCCATAAAGGCGGCAGTCGATAAACTTTCCAGTATTGGCGATAGCCAATTAGTCTCTGCTATCGAGATTCTGGAATTTCTCAATCGAGATCTTCAGTGATTTCGGTATTCAACACGCTTTGGCGCTTTGCCAAACAACTTTCTTTTGAGGGTCACTGCCTGAGTTGGTGCATTGCCAGCTCTTCGACAGGGCGTCTTGCCTCTGCCATTTGCTAAATCATGAAGTTCATTCGATTCCTTCTTATTCCGATATCGCTGCTCATTCGCAAAAACATCGTGTTATTTTGCGAAACACATCACGGCTCCGGCTCCAACGTCTACTCCCTCTATTTGTCCTGGTCGGAGGATCGTTCGATGCCCTTTACGTGTCGCCTGATCAGTCGGGACAGGAAGGGTCTGAAGAATCGGTTGCAGTACGAGATTCTTCTTTTGAAGTCCCGCTGGATCGTCCAGGACCACGGTGGACGGGCCTGGTATCCGAGACAACAGGTCATTGAACTGTGGCATGGTATCCCGCTCAAGGGTATGGATTGGATGGATGCTAACCATCACATGTTAATGAAGTCGGCAGAGATCACACGCTCTATGCCGGATATCGTGCTATCAAGTGGCCAGATGTATGAAACCCTTTTCTCAGCTTGCCGCTATGTACCGAGTGCCCGCTATCTCCGCTATGGCTTTCCCAGATTGAAGTGGCTGAGGACAGATGGTACAGCGGGCCGGGAAATATTCTCTAGAATACTGGGGCGTTCAATCCTGAAAGATGAAAAGATCATCCTATGGATGCCGACACATCGAAAAGTCAAGTCGAATGGCAATGGGCACGTTTGTTCTGATTCCAGTGGCCATGTTTGTTCTCGACTCCCGGCACTATTGGATTCATGGCTGACTCCCGAGTTTGAGAAGGTGCTGGAGCATAGCAACGCCATTCTTCTCATGAAGCCGCACCCTAATGACGAGAATGTGGTCCGGGATCGAACCGAGACCCTCGGCTCTCGAGTGGTGCTCTTGAAAAATGAAGCTTACAGCGAATACGTTGAGGACCTCTATTGCCTGTTGCCTGCTACGGATGCGTTAATTACGGATTACTCGAGCGTATATTTCGACTACTTGCTGCTTGACAAACCGATCGGCTTCGTGGTTGATGATCTCGACGATTATCGACAGAATCGTGGTTTTCTGCTGGAACCTGTGGGGCGTTGGATGCCTGGAACTCGCATTGAGGCACTGAAAGATTTGAAGGAGTTCGCCCGTAGCGTCGCTCAGGGAGATGATCTGCACAGAGAAGATCGTCAGGATCTGGTTACGATGTTCTTTCCGCAGGGAATTCAGAATACGGCTGCCCTGCTCAAGTCGCACATTCTTGACACCAACCAGAAGGGCTAGGAGAACTGGTGAGTCCAGCCAAAACTACAAGAGCCAAGTTTGATTCGAATCAATCAGTCTGGCGGCTGCTTCGTAGGTTTATACGCTATGTGCCAGGAAGAAGAAGGAAGCAATTTCTGGGGCTTGTCGGTCTGATGCTGGCCGGAGCGCTAGCGGAAATGGTGACCATAGGTGCCGTAATACCGTTCGTATCCATCCTGATCGCGCCAGAAACTGCCTTCGATTTTCCCGGTTTGCAGACTTTGTTCATGAATCTCGGGTGGAGCAATCCAGAAAGTATCGTGACGCCGATGACCCTTCTTTTTCTTAGTCTGATCATTATCGCCAGTGCGGTTCGTACTTTTCTGCTGATCGTCAGCAGCCGGTACATCTATGCCCTGGGTTCAGATATAACCATTTCCATGTACAGAGGCATTCTGGAACAACCGTATCAGTTTCATGTTTCAAATCATTCGAGCGAGTTGATCACCGCGCTTAACAAAGTACAAACGGTTCTTCACTCGTCAGTAAAGCCCGCGCTGGATGGGTTGATCGGGGTCGTGTTTGGATTGGCTATCCTGGGCGCGCTCTTGTACATCCAACCTATGGCGACTGTCATCGCCACCTTGATTCTCGGCGTATCGTACTTGGTGGTCGCTTCGAGCGTCCGGAAGCGATTGAGGGAAAATGGAAGGAAAATTGCACTGGCACAAACGCAGCGGATGCGATGCATGCAGGAGGGTCTAGGTGGGATTCGAGACACGCTTCTGGACAATCGGCAGTACCGTGTCACTCGCTTTTTCGCGGGCGTGGATCGTCAGCTTCGGAATTCCCAAGCAACGAACGCAATTCTGAATCAATTTCCTCAACAGCTGATCCAGTCTATTGGCATGGTTTTGATTATCAGTTTTGCCTGGATTCTCTCGAGACAAGCGAGCGGGTTGGGCGGGGCACTACCCATGTTGGGTGCATTGGCGTTGGGAGCGCAAAGACTGTTCCCGATGCTACAGAAGCTCTACTCTGCCTGGTCGCGACTGATGGGTAACCACCAAACATTCTTTGATGTTCTCCGGTTCCTGGAACTGCCTGATCAATCCAGATCAACCACAAGTTCCACTGCTCAGCTTTCATTCGAGAAAGAGGTTTGTTTAAGGAATGTCTCCTTTCGCTATTCAAGGGGAGAGCATGAAGTGTTTCGCAACATCGATTTGATCATTCCCAAGGGTCGACGAATTGGCCTTAGCGGGCCGACTGGTGCCGGGAAATCAACGCTTGTTGATCTTGTCATGGGGCTACTTGAGCCTACAGAGGGTGATCTGATTGTCGACGGAGTTCATATCAATGCTGCTAACCGGCATCTATGGGGCCGGCTCATCTCCCATGTTCCACAAGATGTTTTCTTGTTCGATACGACGGTGGCAGATAATATCGCGCTCGGCGACCCTCAAGATCGAATTGACATGGACCGAGTACAGTTTGCAGCGCGTGTAGCGCAGATCGCCGGATTTTTTGAATCTCAGTCCAGCGGATATCGAACACGGATCGGGGAGCGAGGTGTCCAGCTTTCAGGTGGGCAAAGGCAACGTATAGCTCTCGCGCGCGCCATCTACCGAGATGCGAAGTTCATAGTTCTGGATGAAGCCACCAGCGCGCTCGATGCTGAAACGGAGGAAGCAGCCATGCAGGCACTGTTGCAGATCGAGGGCGATCTAACCTTCTTGATCATTGCGCATCGAGAGAAAACCCTCACATTCTGTGATGAGGTAATTCGGCTAAATGATGGCATGCTAGACAAACCACGTCGAAATCATGAGGTTGTTGGTATCTAATGTTAGGTGTCTCAGTGTCCCTACTAGCCCTATGGATTCGAAGCGACTGACATAATAGGCGCAATATGAACTTACCCAGCTCATTCCTGAAAGCGATACGCAGCCGCTTCAAACATCTTGCGCTGCGCTTGACGCCAAAGTCCCGGCGATTTCATAGAATCTATCGCACTTTTCATTGGGGTGCTAACAGCGAGTCACTGTCGGGTGCAGGTTCGACTCTGGCGGCCACGCAAGCTATCAGAAAAGAGTTGCCAGACTACCTCACCGTAGTCAAATGCCAATTGCTGCTCGATCTGGGTTGTGGCGACTTTAACTGGATGCGAACGCTGAATCTGCCCTGCAGATATATCGGTGCGGATATCGTCGACGACCTCATAGAGCAGAATCGACGCCTGTACGGTGATGAGGAACGGTCATTCATAGTGCTCGATGGAACGACAGACCCTTTTCCTGCAGGGATCGACGTGGTCCTCTGTCGAGAGGTTCTGTTCCATCTATCGTTCAAGGACGCTTCCGATTTACTGAGCAATGTCAAGGCCTCCACTGCAGAAGTGTTCATAGTTACCAACATGACTGGGGTAGAGGAGAACACAGACACGTTCACTGGTGGTTTCAGGCCGATTGACCTTTGCCTGCCGCCCTTCAGTTTCCCAGAGCCCGACTACACCATACCTGATCAGGGTGTAGCAAAGAATAGATACTTGTGTGCATGGAATGTTCGAGATCTTCCGTGAGCGCAAGAGACTTTCGAAAGGTATTTACCTATTGGGACCAGGGCTTCAACAATGCACCACCAGTCATCCGTGCATGCCGGACAACGTTGGAACGATACAATCCAGATTGGGAACTTCATTTTCTTGATTTCCATAGTGTTCAGGACTGGCTTGAACCAGTCCCTATCCCTGCTGAGAAATGGAATCAGATGTCGCTTGCTCATCGGTCAGACGTCATTCGTACTCAGCTGCTGATTCGGTACGGTGGCGTCTGGGCTGATCCCACGGTGCTATTCACCCAGCCGCTAAACGACTGGTTGCCCGAGAGAATGAGTGCCGGCGTCTTCATGTTCCACCGGCCCGGGAGAGATCGCGTCGTGTCGAACTGGTTTATTGCAGCTGCGTTGGAGAATCCATTGCTTGTGCGTCAGTACGACCGCTTGTGCGAATACTGGCGGGAGAATGATTTCCGAAATTTTGACCGGTCGATGGGTCCGATGGCTCGTGCCGCGAGGCGGCTTCTCAACCGCAATCTCGAATTACCGCGCTTGTGGCTACGAAAGCCCGTGATCCGGCTCCTGAAAGCCTATCCGTATATGATCTATCACTACATGATCTATGACAATGTGCGATCCAAACCGGAGCTGCGAGCGCTTTGGGAGCGGATGCCGAAGGTTTCGGCCGATATTCCGCACTTTGCGGTTCATCGAGGATTGCTCGAACCATTGGATGATGAAGCGAAGCGATTCATCGATAGTGGCGAAGCGCCGCTTTTCAAACTGACCTGGAAGCTTGCTTCGGAGACAGTTCCTCCGGGTTCGGTGCTTGACTACCTTCTCGTGAGTCATGCCGCGGCAGCTCAAAAGGCAGAGGTGCTAGCACAATGACGCGAAAGTGCGGCGATCGCCCGCATGTGTTTTGTATCGGGTGGCACAAAACCGGTACGACGACGCTAGGTCTGGCCCTGATCGAACTCGGTTACTCCGTTGTTGGCTGCCGGCTAGACATGATTCATCCGCTCCGGCGCGGGGATCTGGATTCAGTGCTGAAGATTGCAGGTCAGTTCGACGCAGTTCAGGACGTACCTTGGGCTGCACTGTTTCGGGAACTGGATGAACGGTATCCTGGCAGTCGGTTCATTTTGACCGAGCGCGACGAGTCCAGTTGGCTCCAAAGCGCATCGCGTCACTTCTCCGACGGATTTGTTCCGCTGCATGAGTGGCTTTATGGCGAAGCTGTACTGAAAGACAACGAGTCTCTCTACCTCAAGCGCTATCACCAGCACAACCGCGACGTCAAGGACTATTTTGATGGCCGGGAAGGCGATCTCCTCGTCATGAGCCTGCAGGACGGTGACGGTTGGGACGCTCTCTGCAAGTTCCTCGGTCATGAAATACCGAAGCGCCAGTTCCCTCATGCAAACAAGGCTCCACACAGCTATACGACCAGGGACAAGATCTGGACGTCATTCCGCCATGCCGTGCCCGGTCCGGTCAGGAAGGTGATCTTCTCGCTCCGTCAACGCACTCGCGATTGGATGGGTAAACCTGATCCTCGTGACCGATTCAATAACTTCAAACAGAATCGAGTGGAGATCCACGAGATGCGGAAGCACAGTCGATGACACCTGGCGGACCAGCGCTGGAGTTGGCAGGCGAGCGGCGCGCAATTACGCCGCGGAATATCGTCGGCTCGATTTTCGTGGCGGCCACGGTCCCGGCACTGTTGTTTGTGGCGTTTTGGAGAACCCGGTCTGAGCGTTATCGCCATTGGCTCCTGACGCTGTTCATGGTTGTGCTTGGTTTCGTGGCGGTAGTCGACGCAAGCGGCGATGCCCAAAGACACTTGTTGGCCATGGAATTAGTCTACTCTAGTATGTCATTCGCACAGTTTTTGGAAGACTTGTGGCTGATCCTGACCTTCCAGCTTGCGGAGAGCGGCACCAAGGATGTGTACAAGCATCTGATCTCATATTTCTTCGGTGGTGTCGTGGGCATTCCACAGCTATTCTTTCCGTTCGTCGCTGGGGTGTACGGCTACTTCTTCGCAGGTTCGGTACTGCACGTGCTGCGCAATTTTTCCCTATCGTACGTAAATTACGTGGTGCTGGCTTTTGTATTCGTCTTTCTCATGGTGAAGGGTATCGACGGTTACTTTACAGTCCGTACCTGGACCGGAATGTGGATTTTGGTCTATGCGTGCCTGAAGTATCACCAGCAGCAGCGACTGCGCTACCTCTTACTGATGTTTGTGCCACCGTTCATTCACCTGGGCTACTTCCTGCTGGCCATTCCGGCCTGGGTCGTGCTAGTGTTTGGCAGCCGCCCATTGGTTTATGTGGTGATCTTTGGGTTGTCGTCGGTGACGACGATTTTGCCGCAAGAGGAGATCACGCAACAAATCGCCAGAACCGAGATCGGTGCGACCCAAGTGCGGGGGTATTATACCGAGACACAGAGCTCCGCTATCGAAGAATTCCTGGGTGAGCGGGAAACAACCAACTGGTATAACGCTTACCGGCGCGCCGGGCTGCAGAGATGGGCGCCTACCGTGCTGGTCGTCACGCTGCTTGCCTTCGGGATGTACTTGAGATGGATGACGCGCTACCAAAAAAGGATTTTTTCGATTGGACTTTTGACGCTGGCGTTTTCCAACATGACCTGGTTCTTGTTTGCTGTCCACAACAGATCCCTCACGGTCGCCATGATCTTCATTCTTGCAGCGTTTCTCATGGCACGTCTCGATCCAGAGACGCGCGACCGTTTCAGGACGCCACCTCCTTACTATAAGTGGGGCTTGCATCTTTCCTTGCTGCTGTTCGTGCCACTAATGATGTTCGCTGTCTCCGTTGTACTGGAGCGATATGGCTTCTATAGTCTTGCTGCGCCCTTCATGGCTCTTGTCGAGCCAGAGTCCAATATTGACTTCAAGCAAGCAATCAGATATCTGATGGGCAATCCGGAATAAGAATGAGAAGTCGAAGATTTCGCATCTTGATCGTGCTGACGCCCGCTTTCCAGCCCAATGCTGGCGGTGTTCAGATGTCGACACTCAAAATGGGACAGCGGTTCAATTTTCTGGGCCACTCGGTCGGCGTTTTCTCCTTCGCCCACCAAGGTCATGACGATTGCAGCTTCGGAGAGTTATTCGGCGGTGTAGAGCCAGGCAGCTGCCACCAACACACCAATCTCGCTGCCCTTCAGAGTACCCTGGAGAAGTTTCAGCCGGACGTGGTCATCAATCAGATGCCCTATGAGCATGAAATCAGCAAAGTGCTTGCGAATTGCAAAAGCTTCCTGCTGCTCGGCTGCTTGCGGAACACCCTGTACTCCGTCCGAGGCAACCTGGAGTCCTATGTCCAGCGAACCGCGCCTGGCCCGCTCAAGCAGCTTTCCGGCTGGAAACCGGCACAGCGGGCATTCCTCGCGCTTCACCGCCGCCGCCACCGTATCGACCTTGAGCGGATTCTCAAGATCTACGATCATTTCGTGATGTTCGGACCGCCCAACCTGGAGGAGCTTAGCTACTTCATCCCCGATTTCGATCGGGACAAGGTTCGACTGATTCCCAACTCCATCCCGCACGTGGCAGAACATTTGCCGTCGAAGGAAAAGCGGTTGCTCTGGCTCGGTCGAGTTGCGCAAGAGCAGAAACGAGCAGAGCTGATCTTGCCGATCTGGACAAGGGTTAGCGACATGCTCCCGGAATGGGAGCTGGACGTCGTTGGGGATGGCCCGCTGTTGGCGGATCTTGAGCGAGAAGCCGCTGAGCTAAATCTGCCTCGAATCAAGTTTCATGGTCGGCAGATTCCGGACGACTACTATCGCCGTGCGGCGATCTTCTTCATGACATCTGCTTTCGAGGGATTTCCCAATACACTAGTCGAGGCCCAGAGTCATGCTGCTATTCCGGTTATCTTTGATTCCTATCCGGTGGCGGGCTGGATAGTTGAGGATGGGGCCAACGGCTACCTCGTATCGCCCTTCGATATTGATGCCATGGCTAATTCCATCGTCAAGCTTGCCAAGAGTCCGAACCGTCAGAAAATTGCCGGGCAGGCCCTCGACAGCGCTCGCCGCTTCCATATCGATCGCGTCGGTGAAATGTGGCAGGATGTATTCGAGACTGAAGTGCCAAAGCACGTGCCAAACTCGACCATTGCAGGCGTGGACTAATAGCAAATGAGGGTTGACATCCTTGCTGAATTCCCTATCGTGCGGAAGCGATACTTATGTGCGGCCTGACCGGTTTTCACTTCCGGAATGGAAGAAGGACTTCTGAAGCGGCCATCATTCAGTCAATGTCCGCTGCGCAGGCTCACCGAGGACCGGATGACGACGGGCATGTCGCAGTTGATTGCCGAGTTGGAAGCATCGAGAGCCTCAAACGCCAAGGCCAGACTGCATTCGAGGTGCCTGCCGATCTCTTTCTCGGCTTCCGCCGCTTGAGCATTCTTGACCTGTCGCTCAATGGCCACCAGCCAATGCTGAGTACCGATAGCAAGGTTGTTCTCATGCTGAACGGAGAAATTTACAACGCGTTCGATTTTGTACTTGAACTTGAATCGAAAGGCTGCAAGTTTCTTGGACGGAGCGATACGGAAGTAGTCCTAAATCTGTATCTGGTGTATGGCCTGGAAGGGATGCTGTCTCGGTTGGACGGTATGTTCGCCATCGCGATTTACGATTCGTGCCTGAGGAAGCTATTTCTCGCCCGCGACAGGTACGGAATCAAGCCGCTCTACATACTCGAAAACAACGAATATTTCGCGTTCGGTTCCGAACTCAAGAGCTTCGGTCATTTGCCGGAGTTCCGGTTTTCAATCGCCGACGCCGAGCTCAGTGAGTTCCTTGTGTTTCGCCACAACCGCGAACGTACGCTGCTGAAGAATGTACGGCAGTTGGAGCCGGGCAAGGTGATTTCCTATGATCCCGATTCTGGCATTTCTCGTTCCTTCGCCTACGAAATCCAGAGGCAAACATACCGTATTGAGAGCCCGGAAGAATTCGGCACCTACCTCGAGGCAGCAGTCAAACAACAATTGATCAGTGATGTGCCGCTCGGAAGTCAATTGTCCGGCGGTGTGGACTCCAGTCTTGTGACGCACTTTGCGGCACGCAATGCCACAGAAGAGATGGACACGATCTCCATCGTATTTGAAGATGGCCGGTTTTCTGAGGAATTCCACATCGATCACGTCGAGAGAACGCTCGGTGTCAGAGGTCACCATTTTCAGTTGTCTCCCCAGTACTATCTTCAGCACCTCGAGGCGGCGACCTGGCATCTTGAGCAGCCCATCAGTCACCCGAACACGATCGGTGTGATGCTGTTGAGCGAACATGCCCGGGATTTCGTGACCGTGCTTCTCAGTGGCGAAGGCGCTGATGAGCTGCTGGCCGGTTACTCCAGATTCCTGGGATTAATCCACCCGTGGGGACGGTACTTTTTCAATCGTATCCGCATGGCGTCAGAAAGCAAGCTCCGATATTTGAATTCCTACCGCGATCCAGCGTGGAGAGCCGTAACGGCGACCACGGTTTCTCAGCCCGAATCAGCCCGGCTGGTGTATCCTGCTCTGGACCGTTCAGCGGCAGTGGAGCCTCGTCTCGCTTTGTATAGATCGACTTCGGGATCTAACCTGGAGCGCCAGCGCCGCTACGAAATGGCGACCTATCTTCCGGACCTGTTGTTGCGTCAGGACAAGATGTCGATGGCCGCAAGTATCGAAAACCGAGTACCGTATCTGAACAACCAGCTTGTAGATGCGGCCTTCTCGATCGAAACGGAAAAATTGGTTGGGCACGGTCCTGATGGACTTCACGGAAAGTTGATCCTCAAACAGATCTGTGAAAAGGTGTTCGGAAAGAAGTTCACATACCGAAAGAAGCAAGGATTCGGTATTCCGCTCCGCGATTTCCTTTCTCACCCCTCATTTCACGATGACTTGCAGGGGCGGATCCTTCCAGGTATCGAGCAAAGAGGATTGTTCAGAGTGGACGTACTACGAAGAATCGTTCGCGAGGTTTCCGCTGCCAATTGGTCAGAAATTGAGCTTTTGTGGACAATGGTTGCGTTCGAATCTTGGGCGCAGCAGTTTCTTGACGCGAATTTCCAGATTCAATCCACCTGATGGGTGATACTTGAGTTTTCTCGGCCTTGACCTTTCTTCGCTCCGATCTCGCCTTGGTGCTGTCCGTGCCAATGTGCGAGGCTGTTCAGTCAAGGGGCGCCTTGTCGTGATTGAGAGTGACGACTGGGGTGCGATCAGAACGCCTTCGAAATCTGCATTGGACAGAATGCGTGCTCGAGGCTTCGTTTCCGCGGACAGTATCTACAGTAAAGATGCCCTGGAGAGGAGCGATGATCTTGAACGGCTCTACGAGGTACTTGCTTCGGTAAAGGGATCTGATGGCCGACCAGCAGTGTTAACAGCCAATACGATCGTGGCCAATCCTGACTTTGCCGCCATCAGCGAGAGCGGCTTCGAGCGTTATTTGTACGAATGGACCACGGCTACATGTTGCCGATATTCAGCAAGTGAGACTGTGCCTGATCTATGGAACCAAGGCATCGCTGAAGGCCTTTACCGGCCACAGTTCCACGGGCGTGAACACTTGCATCATCGTCGCTGGCTGGTTCAGTTGAGGGCTGGTGAAGAAGCAACTCGATTCTGCTTTTCGATGGGCAGCACGTCCTCAGGCCGTGGCGACTACTCGTTTATGGAGGCTCTCGATTGGGATTCCGAGTCCGAAGTGCACCAACAAGGGGAAGAGTTAGTGGATGGCCTGGAGATCTTCCATCAAATTTTCGGATATCGGTCAAAATCCTTTATTGCACCTTGTTACACGTGGGATCCATCACTGAGTTCTATTCTTGCCAGGCACGGTATCGAGTGGCTGCAGGGGGTACGAGTTCAGAGAGTCCCGAATGTTGAGCCGGGTGGTTACAACGTTATTCCCCATTTCTTTGGGGAAACTAACGAAGAGGGGCAGCGATTCAACGTTCGCAATGTCCATTTCGAGCCCGTAATGGCACCGAATACAGATATTGTAGACCGAGCGCTGTCCCAAGTAGCCATTGCGTTTCGCTTTCAACGTCCGGCAGTTATCAATACACATCGGGTGAATTACATCGGCGCGATCGATCCGCGCAACGCCGATTTTGGACTTTCCAGGCTCAAGGCTCTGCTTGAAGGCATTGTCAGGAAGTGGCCGGATGTTCGATTCATTTCCACAGATGAACTGCCAAACCATTTGAGTTGAGTTCGCTGATGCTGACAAAGATTGCATTCACAGGAGATTTCTGCCCAATAGGGCGGGTCGATTCCATGCTTCAGCAGGGCCGAGGCGCTGATCTCTTTCCGGAAATAGTAGAACTATTTCGAGACTGCGATCTAGTCGTTGTGGATCTGGAATGTCCTCTGACAGACGCTGGCGAGCCGATCACGAAAACTGGACCACATCTTAGGGGCTCGCCAAAGGCGGCCGGACTTTTGAAGGCACTTGGCTGCAATCTGGCAGCTACGGCTAATAATCACTTCATGGACTATGGCTGGACGGGTGCACAGGACACGCACGCGGCCTTGAAAGATCAGGGCATCGCCTGGGTGGGAAGCGGGGCGTCGCTACATGCTGCCGCCGGCCACAGGATTCTTGAACGAAACGGGCTAAAGCTCGCTTTTGTCAATATGACGGAGAATGAATGGTCCACGACACAGGGCGATAGCCCTGGATGCTGCCCGATCGACTATCCCACAGCATTGCTCGAGATCAAGAAGGCTCGATCAATGGCTGATTTCGTTTTCGTGATTCTCCATGGCGGGCATGAGCATTATGAGCTGCCGAGTCCCAGAATGCAGCGACAGTTTCGGTTCATGATCGATGCCGGCGCCGATGCGGTGATCGGTCACCATACTCATGTGATTTCTGGCTACGAACACTATCGCGGGAAGCCCATTTTCTACAGCCTCGGCAATTTCTGTATCGATGATGAGAATCAAAGAAATAGTCGTTGGAACCAGGGTGTCATTCTTGTGCTGGAAATCACGGACGCTAAGCAGTTGGAGTTCAGACTGTTCCCCGTGGAGCAAAACAATCAGTTGCCCGGTACCCGCTTGCTTCCGGATCCCGAACGTTCAAATGTCATTCAGCACATCGACGATCTTTCTGTGACTATAGCGGACGAACCAGCTCTGCGCAGCGCGTTTGATCATTTCTGCCGGACTAGGGCCTCAGTCCTTCGGAGTCAGATACAACCCTACCGACACCCAGTACTTCTTGCGATGCATCGACGGGGACTTCTTCCAAGTCTGATCGGCAAGCGAAAGCGCCGATTGCTTAATGCACTTTGCCAGTGTGAATCTCATCGAGAAGTTCTCTTGTATGCACTGCTGGACCACGATGTGATCGAATGAGAGTCTCTGAACAATAATGCTTGCTATTCACGACAGCTCTACAGGCTTTCATTCTCGCTGGATGTCATATTGCGATCAGCAAAACATTGCTTATCGTAAAGTCGACTGCTATTCCAGCGATATCATTGCACAACTCAACGGGTGCACAGGCCTGATGTGGCACCATGTTCAGTCAGATCCGCGTGATGTACTAATTGCACGGCCTATTCTTACGGCGCTGGAGCATGCCGGCATCCAGGTCTTTCCCGATTGCCACACCGCCTGGCATTTCGACGACAAGGTTGCTCAAAAATACCTTTTCGAGGCATTGGGTATTCAAGCTGTACCGGCTCATGTGTTTGTCGATCGTGCACAGGCTATGGATTGGGTGAGAACTGCCGAATTTCCGAAAGTGTTCAAGCTGCGACGCGGAGCTGGATCGGCAGGTGTGAGATTGGTGTCAGGAAGAGCGGAGGCGCGTGACCTTGTAAAACAGGCCTTTGGGAGGGGCTTCCGTATTTATGATCCTTGGGCTAGCCTGAAAGAACGACTTTACAAAGTGCGCATTGGCAAGGTGCCGGTTAACTCACTTGCTAAGGGATTGATGCGCTTCATATATCCGCCTCGATACGCAAAAATCCTCGGTCCAGAGCGTGGCTACGTATACTTCCAGGATTTCGTCCCCGGGAATGATTGTGATATTCGTGTTGTCGTGATTGGTGATCGTGCCTTTGGTATTCGCAGACTGGTAAGGCCGGGAGATTTTCGGGCATCTGGAAGTGGGCGCATTACCTACGCACGTGAAGACATCGACGAGCGTTGTGTGAAGCTGGCTTTCAACGCTGCCAAAAAGCTTGGTGGAGCCTGCGTTGCCCTGGACTTCGTTTTTGATGATATTGATCAGCCTTTGGTGTTGGAGGTTAGCTACGGGTTTGACCAGAAGGGGTATGACTCCTGCCCGGGTTACTGGGACCATGACATGGTCTGGCATGCGGAGTCATTTGATCCACAGGGGTGGATGGTAGCCGAAATGATACGAAAAGATGCCGAAAAGATTCGTTAGGTGCGGAATGACCGCTGGAACTGAATGGCCTACCCTCCGTCCATCACATTTGGGATGAAGTCTATTCGCATGGGCCTCAGTTCCCGGGCTTTCTGGGCCAAGAATGCTCTGTTTCGTAAACGGGCAATGGCGATTTACTCGCAAGCCTTGTTGAACGAAAGTAAGTCGAGTGACGAATTGGCTGAAATTAACTGGACAAAGCGTCGAATGATCGTTACCGATGCGTTTGAAAACAGCTCGTTCTACAAGACCTTTTATCAAAAAGAAGGTTTTGCGCCAGCAGATCTCAAGTCACCATCAGATTGGCAATACGTGCCAGTGCTCGAAAAAGACCACATTCGTCGCTTTCGTGAGCAAATTCTTTGTCGAGGAACGACACCACGTGATCTGATCCGGACGACGACCGGGGGGTCGACTGGGCTTCCGTTGCTATCGTATCGGGACGCACGGTTCCCTGAGGAAATCATTAAATGGCGTATGCTCCGCAGGTGGGCAATAGCACCTGAAGTGGACAAACTGATGCTTTGGCGAATACCGGGGAAGTCCAATACTTGGTACGCACAATTTCTGAATGCCATGATTTGGTGGCCAACCAGAAGATACAAATTTGATGTTTCATCTATCACCAGTGCTTGCTTGTCAGAAATGGAGCGAGTCTTACTTGAGCGAAAGCCGGGAATCGTGTGGGGATATGTAGGTGCGTTGCAAGAATTGGCAGAACATCTATCATCAAAGGGAGTCACAATCGACTATTCGCCACTGGTCTGGGCAACTGCTTCACCCATGTCTCGTGCGCAGACCGAATTGTTCAGACGAGTCTTTGGACCTAATATACTTGATCAGTACGCCTGCAGCGAAATTCACTGGGTGGCTTCCAACGTTCGAGATTCTCGGGATCTTCTGGTTGACTTCGATTACAGGCACGTGGATATTGTCGAGTCTGAATCAGATGGCAGCGAGGAAAGCGGGTTTGGTGACTTGCTTTTGACGGATCTTGAAAACAGAGCTTTTCCCCTCATACGGTATAGAAATGGGGATCGATCTCGATGGCAAACCGGAAGGGTTCCTGCTGCTGATGGGTTCCCGCGCATGTCTCCTGTGATGGGCAGAATTAGCGATTCATTGAAAACGTTATCAGGAAGAAAGGTTCCAGGAGAATATCTCACTACGATTTTCGATGAACATCATCGGTTAGTTGCTCGCTTCTCTATACTTCAAAAGAAAAACTACTCAGTAGAAGTGCGCGTACAGCCATCTGAACTTGCGCTATCGAATCGCCAGGAGTTGAATGAAATCCTTGAAGATGTTAGTGGAGGTCTTGGGCAAAAACTGGGCGAAGGTGCTCAAGTAACGTATCAAATAGTTGATGAAATTCCTCACGAGAGTGGCAAGTTCAGATTTGTGAAGAGCGAGCTTTCCTAGACTTTGAAAATTTTTAGAGAATGCAACGACCCTCGAAATCGGGACCTATTGGCGTGTCGCAGGCCCGATCCGTGGAATCCATTAGTCATGCTTTTGTGAACCGGATTGCTATTGTATGTGTTTCGTTGCGTGCTGGAGGAACGGAGCGCGTGGTGAGCAGGTTCGCGAATTTTCTGAGTGAGGCTAATGAAGTCATTTTGATACTACTGTCGGCAGCGCCAATGTTCTATCGGCTTTCCAGGAATGTGAAAGTTATCCAGCCTGAGATTCAGCCGAAAAGTGAATTGGGTCCTGCATGGTACCCGAAGATCGCAAGTTATCTGTGTGATAGTTTGCGAAATCAGAGGCCGGATGTCTTGCTTTGTTTCGGCGAGTCGATCGCACCTCTGGTCATTCCAATCTCCAGATTGAATGGCGTACGCGTAATGGTGTTTAATAGAGCAAGTCCGCTTAGTAGCCTCAAAGGCTTGCGTGGCCTGCTTAATCCAATTACCTATCCGCTCGCCAGCAGAGTTGTGGTTCAAACGGCGCGTGCTACCCATCTAATGCGACGCCGATATCGTTTGAGTCGATTTGAGGTTTTACCGAATCCTGTTGACATTGATGAATGCTTACCGACTGTCCAACATCGAGCAAGTAAAATTGTGAACGTTGGAACGCTCGGAGGATCTAAGAACCAAAGCGCTCTTATAAGAGTTTTTTCAAAGCTTAAAAGAAAGGATAGTTGGGCCTTGGATTTCGTTGGCGATGGTCCTGACCGAGAAATATTAAAAAAAGAAGCGCACGAAATGGATATTGGGCGGTTCGTTAGGTTTCACGGTCAACGAAGCGATGTTGCACAAATTTTGGGGCATTCCGCTATTTTCGCATTTACGTCATTGACTGAAGGCTTCCCCAACGCTTTGGCCGAAGCGATGACGGCGGGCTGTGCTTGTATCAGCTACGATTGTCCGACGGGCCCGTCCGAATTAATTGAGCCCGGTTTCAACGGCTTTCTCGTTGAGCCCGGCGATGAATTGGCGTACGCCCGATTACTACAGCAGCTGATTGATGATCCTGATCTTCGTGCTCGCTTCTCGGAAAATGCCCAGAAATCTATGAAACGGTTTTCGGCGGCGGGAGTGTTGGCTAGACTAGATGACATGATCCGGAAAGTGGTCGAAGAGCCGAACCATAAAGTATCAAGGACAAAAGGATCATAAAAAGTATGATCTGCAATTGCGTGGATTCAGGATTGGTTTCTCGCTCAAAAGAAGCCCCACTTTTCTTTGTGTCAAGCTCTTTGGTCCTTTGGCATATTGATCAATGCGCCTACTGATCAATACTTCGAAACTGCGTTTCGGCGGCGCAGTACAGGTGGCGCTGTCTTTTATCTACGAGTGCCGTCGTTATGAACAGCATGAATTTCACGTTGTTGTTGGACCAGGTGTCGACGCAGTGCTGGATCCGTCAGATTTCCCGGCTAATTTTCAATTCCATCGCAAGGCTTTTGGTGTCATGAAGCTCTACAAGTTGCCGCGTTTGCAGCGGGAAATGTCGAAGATAGAGCAGTGCGTGCGACCAGATTGTGTGGTTACGACGTCTGGACCCCCCTTCTGGCGTAGTCAGGCGCCACATCTCGTCGGATTCAACCGACCGTTGTTCATTTATCCAGAATCGCCATACTTGCAACAGCTGTCATTGCTGCGTAGGTCTCGTTTAGCGGCCGAGCGTTGGTTGCACTGCCACTATTTCCGTCGTGATGCCGATGCGCTGATCGTACAGACCGACGACGTAAATCGGCGTGTACGCCGTCTTTTGGGGGCTGAGCGTGTTCATACTGTTACCAACAATCACAATGCCTGGTATGATGACCCGATCGAATATGCGCCGCGCCTTTCTCAGAGGCGAGCCGACGCATTTAGATTCCTGACGCTGACCAGCTATTATCCGCACAAGAACCTGGAACTCATTCCTCAGGTCATCAACGCGCTGCCGAATCACTTACGTTCTCGAGTGGAGTTCGTGCTCACGCTGACGGAAGCGCAGTACCGTATGCGGATCTCGGACGAGATACCCGACCAGGTGCGTCTGATCGGACCCGTTTCGCCCCCTGAGTGCCCGTCGCTATATCGGGAATGCGACGCTATGTTCCTGCCCACGCTGGCCGAATGCTTTTCAGCCTCCTACCCGGAGGCAATGAAGATGGAGAAGCCCATCGTCACGACTGACCTGGGCTTTGCCAGCAGCATTTGCAAGGATGCTGCACTTTACTTTGAACCATGGGATCCGACCTCGGCGGCGTTTCAGGTGTCCAGACTTGTGGAAGATGGTGATCTCCGGAACGAATTGATCCAGCGGGGACGACAGCGTTTGACCGGCTTCGATTCGCCGGCGCAGCGGGCAAAAAAGATTCTAGACATCTGCCAAGGCCTAGTGCTTCGATGACAAATTCTCCCTGTATTTCGATCATTACGATATCATTCAATAATGAGGCTGACATCGAACCGACGTTGCAGTCCGTTGCTCTGCAAGACTACCCGAACATCGAGTACATCGTTGTTGATGGTGCTTCAACCGATGGAACACTCGAGATTATTGATCGTTACCGCAATGTTATCGACAAAGTTATTTCGGAGTCGGATGATGGAATGTATGAGGCAATCAACAAGGGTATAAAGATAGCTAGGGGAGAAATCATTGGGCTTATCCACGCGGGAGACCGCCTGTATTCAAGCAATATTGTATCTTGCATAGCTGAGCAGTTTGACACGCAGGATATCGAAGCAATCTACGGGCATAGTGTCCACGTTGATTCCAATGATCACGTCGTCAGAGTGAACCGCAGTCCGACTTTCTCGCGTGGCGTGATTCGTCGAGGTTGGATGCCATCGCATCAAAGCATTTACATGAAGAAAAGTCTCATAGATCAAAACGGAGATTACCGTACTGATCTTGGAGGAAACGGCGATTATGAGTTCTTTATTCGTCACTTTTATAAATTCCCCATTCGGGTAGTGCGCCTAAATGAATTTGTTATCCGGTTCGCGCTTGGTGGGTCTAGTACTACGAGCTATCATCGAATTTTCCATCGCCAGAAAATTCATGCCGACTGCTGGCGTTTGAACGGTTTAAGTCCCCCTGCGCTACTGATTCCGTTAAAGTTGGCGCGCAAGGTGCCACAGTTCATTAGGGGTTTTATGCGGCGGGCTGGATTGGCTAGGAATGCTCATTGAATAGTCCGGCGACCGTGGAACCCGTCGTAGACATAGCTGTCGACGCTGACAGGGCTGCTATCCTTGAATTGCTGCAGGACTCATTTGGATCTGTTCAGCGATCAAGTAGTACTAGCCGGAATCAGGATTTCTGGAAATGGAAGTATCAGGCTTCGTCGTTTGGTCCTGCCTTCGTTCAAGTTATTCGCATTGAAGGTCAAGTGGCTGCCGCAGGCTGTCTTTGGCCGTTCACATTACGTTGGAACGAACATCTATTGCAGGCTCTCCAGCCTTGTGATACTGCCGTACACCCGGCTTTCCGCCGCCGTGGACTCTTCACTCAACTCAACATTGCACGAAAGGCTCTTGCGGTTGAGCGTGGTGTTGACCTCTTGTTCAATTTTCCCAATCGGAATAGCCTGCCCGGGTATCTGCATTCCGGTTGGCAGTTCGTCGGAAAAGTGCCCTGGCTCGTGAGAGTTATGAAACCGATTGCCGTAGTTCGAGATCACTTTCGACCTGGAAAGTCTACACCAATCGAGATTCCTCATACGTTCAGGTTAAGCATGGAGGTCGCGAAGAGTCTACGGTCGGAGTGCGTTGATACGCCGGATCGTTTGTCGATTGAACGTGCGCCGGGTTTCTGGGAGTGGAGATTCTGTAAGCATCCAACTCGGCAATATGGATTAATTCAGGCGGGTTCGAACAGCAAGGATTTTGCTCTGTTCACACTGTCGGTCAAATCTAGCGGGCTTATTGAAATGATCGTCGTCGACCTTGTCGTCGATCCGGCTCGAGTGAGTGACCTGCTTGTCGTGATTCTGAATTCTGCGCGGAGTCTTGGTGCCGGATTTGTGGCAATGATGAGGCCGCAGGCCTTTGCCCTGGCTCCATTTATCCGACGGGGTTTCCTGCCTCTCCGTGAAAAAAATCTAGCTATTCTGCCAGTTGCGCCAGATTTGCCGGTCGAACTGAGCGATATAGGGTTTTGGGATTTTCGCGCTGCGATGCATGATTCTATATGAGTGCGATGAACGATAGTGCGGAAAAGCCCTTTTCAAATGCCTTTTCGGTAGATGTCGAAGACGGCATTAGCATTGCCATGCGAGACCGCTTCGATAAGCGGATTCCTCAGACTGACCGTGTAGTCTCGTTAACCCGTAAATTGCTGGATATGATGGCCAGACATGAAGTTCGGGGCACATTCTTCGTGCTCGGTCAGGTTGCTGAGACCTTCCCTGGTCTGGTGCGCGAGATTCAATCAGCGGGTCACGAGATAGGTGTTCACGGGCATGACCATCATGTTTTTCACAAATTGACACCTACGCAAGCTCGCGAGGAGCTGAGTCGAGCCAAGTCTGTGCTGGAAGATGTGACAGGTCAGCGCATGGTCGGGCATCGTGCGCCGGCGTTCTCCGTCGATTCGTCTACTGCCTGGGTGTTGGATTTGCTGTTGGATCTGGGTTTCAAGTACGATAGCAGCATCATGCCCTGCCAGGGTGTTGGTTATGGTTGGCCTGGGCAAACTATCAAGATCGGGAAAATTTGTACGCCATCAGGTCGCAAGATCGTTGAAGTCCCAATGAGCGTGATTACACTAGGCGGGCGTCGCGTACCTGCGCTGGGCGGTAGCTACTTTCGCCTACTGCCACTGGCTATATCACGTCGTCTGTTCCGACGGATTCAGGACACCCGCCCGGTCATTATGTATCTACATCCTTATGAAGTTGATGCCGAGAGTTACCCGGACTTTTACTTCGCCGAACTCGCCAAGGTACAATTGAAAACACGTTTGCGAATGCGCTCGTTCTGGCTGCGACGGAAATCTTTGCTGACTCGATACAATCGGCTGCTGGGTGAGTTCGAGTTCCGGCCGATTGCCGAGTTGCCACAGGTCAGGGAATTGTTGGCAGACTGATGAAGCAATTTCTTAAGGGTCTGAAGAACCTACCGGGCTGGCGCACGCGCGAGAAGCTCGTGATCTTTTCCGTAGATGACTACGGCAATGTTCGAGTCGATTCTGCCCAGGCGCGGCAGCGAATGATCGAAGCCGGGCTGAAGCTCGACAATCAGTTCGATCGTTCGGACGCTCTCGAGACGCGTGAGGATCTTGAAGCGTTGTTTGAGACACTTTCCAGCGTACGAGATGTGCAGGGCCTGCCTGCCTGCTTTACGCCATACTCGGTCTGCGCCAATCCGGATTTTGTCCGTATGCGGGATGACCACAGTGCGTATAAGTATGAACCATTGATACAAACTTTCAAGCGATTGGCATCTTCGCAGCCCGCTGCATACGAGGGTGCTTGGGCGCTGTGGCAGGAAGGAATGGCTGAAGGCCTGCTCAGGCCGCAATACCATGGCCGTGAGCATCTGAACCTGGAATTCATAGAGCGTAAGCTGGCTGCTCGGGATCCAATTCTGATGACAGCACTGGCGAATGATTCACTGACGGGGCTGGAGCCAGAGCCCTCACTGCCGAGCGTGGGCTTTACGGCCGGTTTCGCGGTGCATGATGGGAATGAAAGTGAATTGGAGCAGCATCGCGAGATTCTTGCTGATGGGCTGCGACTGTTCGAGGAAACGTTTGGTTTCGCGTCCAAGACTTTCACGCCGCCCGCAATGCAAATCAATCCTCGACTGTATCCGGAGCTGGAATCCTTGGGTGTGCGGGCTATCGACAAGGCGCAGCGCTGTGTGCGTCGATTGGACGCGAAGACCACCGTTCGTGAGTGGAATTTTCTCGGTCCAGCGCGTGGTCAGCACCATATCAACCTGGTCCGCAATGTGGTTTTCGAGCCAGGCAAGGGTATGGTTGCGGACCCAGTTGGCTACGCTTTGGGACAGGTCGAGGCCGCTTTTCGCTGGCGCAAGCCGGCGATAATCAGTTCCCACCGGGTGAATTTCTGCGGGCATATCGATCCGAATAACCGCCAGCAGGGTATTGCAGCGTTGGGTGAGTTGCTCAAAGGCATCGTCAAGCGCTGGCCGGACGTGCGTTTCATCTCGGCGGATCAGCTGGTTGAACGGATCGAGGTTGGCGCGTGAACCAACTGCCTCGGCGGTTGTTGTATTTCGGCTATTATCTGCGCCGCATGGACTGGGCACAGTTAGACAAGTTCATGACACATGTCGAGCAAAAGTGTGGCCTGTCGCGTGCCGCACAATGGCGGCGGGTCTTTCATGACAGCCTTCGGTTCAATATCTCCATCCTGGAGTGGTACCAGTTCCGCTTTTTCGAATTGGTTGATGCGGAAAAGTCGCGCTGGGCCGGTACCGGCACAATGTACGAGTTCCAGCGTCGAGTCAATCCGACCAGCGCGCGTGAAGTGCTCAATGACAAGCGCAAGTTCTACAAGGCCTATCGTCAATTTTTCCGCCACGCACTGTACGATCGGGATGAATTAGCGGCTGACCCGACCAAGGTCCGCGACCTGCTTTCCCGCAACGAGCGCTTGGTATTCAAGGACGCTACAGGTAACTGCGGCGCCAGCATTGTCATTCGGGAGTCCTCAGAGCTCGATCCGGCAACTATGGTCGACCAGATGAAGGCGACCGGTCACGATATGGTCGAGAGCTTTGTCCAGCAACATGATGATCTGAATGCGCTGTCGCCTTCCGGCGTCAACACGGTGCGCGTCTTCACACTGCTAGACGATGCCGGAAACTACTCGGTGCTGGGCTGCCGCTTGCGGATCTCTGTCGACTCGCCCGTAGATAACCTCGCGGCAGGCAACCTCGCAGCTCCGATCGACGACGGGACCGGTGTCGTCAACGGTGCCGGAGTCTATTCCGACATCACGCGTGACCCGGAAACTGTTCACCCGGTCACCGGTGTGCCAATCGAGGGTTTTCGCATCCCCTACTGGTCCGAGACCCTGAAGTTGGTTGAAAAGGCCAGTCGGTTGCATCCCGAGAATCGCTCAATCGGCTGGGATGTGGTGATCACACCGGAAGGACCGGGATTGATCGAAGGCAATCACGACTGGTGCAAGCTGGTCTGGCAGTTGCCGGTGAGGCAGGGCTTGATGGCTCGCCTCAGGGCTTCTTGATGGAAGCAGTTTCCGGATATCCGACCGCCTTCGTCACTTACGGCTGGTGTCGGTCGGCCTACACCGTCGTGCGCTCGCTCGCATCACGTGGCGTGGAGGTGCACGTCGGTGACAGCTCTCGGCTGGCCCTTTCCCGGTTTTCGCGCTACTGCTCGAGCTTTACCCGGTTGCCGGATTTCTTCGCCGAGCCGGAGGCCTACGTGACCGCAGTGGCCGAGGCGATGCAGAGGACCGGCGCGCAAGTGCTGCTGCCCTGCTTCGAGGATGTCGAGCTGTTCATCCGCCATCGAGATCGCTTGCCGGCGGATACGAGAATGGCGTTGCCCGCACTTGAGAACTGGACAGTTGCTGAAGACAAACTCGATTACGTCCAGCGCGTGGCCCGGGCCGCGTGTCCGGTCCCGGCGACTTGGGAAGTGCACTCTAGGGATCACCTGCGCGCCTTGATCAATGAGGTAGTGTTTCCGCTCGTGGTCAAGGTCCGCATGGGCAACGGCGCGCGCGGGGTGGATATTGTCGAGCGTCCTGAATCGCTGGAAAAACAATTTTTTGCCATTGTCGACGAGTATCAATTGTCGCAGGATCGCTGGCCTATCCTTCAGCAGCGGTTGAATGGCCGCAAGTTCAAGCTGGATGGCGTGTTCTGCAACGGCCAGCCGATCGGCAGTGGCGTCTATGAGATCCTGCGCTGCAAGGGAGCCGATCGATTTGGCACTTCCACCTTTCGAGTGACAACTGATTACCCTGAGTTGACCAAATCCTGTCATGCCGCTCTGGCCGAACTGAACTGGCACGGCATGTACAACACTGACTGGATCTGTGATGATGACGGCGTTCCGCGCCTGATCGACATTAACGGCCGGCTTAGTGGCGGCGTGGCTGTGCCCTACCTCGGGGGCATGGACCTGCCTTGGCTCTGGTACCAGGTATCCTGTGGAAAGGATGACTTCAATTCCTTCGAGCAGCGACCGGATCAAAAGGTCCGCTGGCTGGTCGGTGATGGAATTGGCCTGATCGAGCATTGCCTGGGTGGGCATTTTCGCAAGGCCATTTCCATTCTGAAACCTCAGCCTGGGTGCCGGCACGATGATTTCTACTGGTCAGACCCCCTACCGCTTCTGGGAGAGGCAGCGGACTATTTCTTGAAATTCGTTCGATCGCGCGGATCGGTCAGACCTGATGTTGCAGGAATGGTGAGATGACCCAGTGGTGTCTTCACATTGGCAGCGAAAAAACCGGCAGCTCTCATCTCCAAAGTCTTCTGGCCTTGTCCAGGGGCAGGCTTGAACAGCTTGGCATCTGCTTCCCTCTGGGTTGGGCCCATGATGAACGGTGCATGCGTACAGGGCAAGTTTCTGCGGGGAATGCCCGGCTCCTGGCCCGGGCTTTGTCTGAGAATGACCTGGAATCGGCACGTAGACTGATCCGGCAAGCTGCCGAAACTGCCCTAAGGCAAGGCGCTACTCGCATTATCCTCGCCAGCGAATGGCTTCTTCAGCCTCTTTCCAGACCGGCCGGCTTAAAGCAACTGCTGGCCTTGCTGCGGGAGGTGTCGGCTACATCAGTATCTGTGCTTTTGGTCCTAAGGGATCCTCTTGATCAATGTCTTTCGCTGTACAAGCATCGAGCAAAGCGTGGAACCGCAGGTGATATCGAGAATTGGCTGGCCACTGGTTACCGGCTGCCGAAGTATCTGGGCATGTTTCGGGCCCAGGTAGAAGGTGCCTGCCTGAATCTTCAGGTACGCAAGTACGTTCGGTCGCCAGGTGCGCTGGATCGAATGTTTTTCGAAGACTGGCTCGGCATTCCAGCGCCGGATGTCAAGCTGCCATCGACGGTGAATCCATCACTGACCCTTTCGGAACTCGTCATGATCCGTCAAATGGCAGAAATACGTACCGATCTGGTATTGCCGCTCTATGAGGCGATGCTGCGGGTGCCCAGAAAGGAGAAAGTTCAGGGTACGGCGCTGGAAGATTTTGCACAAGCAGTGGCGGCGCAGGCGGTCGCGTCCTATAAGGAAGAATGGGCTGCCTGGAACGATTTTCTCCCGGAAGGTCAGAAACTAATCATTCCACGGCTTACTGATACGATCCCGGAACGACCGACCGAGCTTGGCTTTTCCGAGAATCAATTGGAGACTATCAATAGGTTGATTGCGGAGGCTGCAACGCCCCGCTTCATGGCGAAGATTTTTTGGCGCTCCCGGCTTCGGCCAAGCTTGGGTCGGGTGGCTCGGATTCTGGGGGTGAGGAAATGAGCCAAGGTTTCAGGATTCAGGTTTCAGGTTTCCGATCAACTCAATTTTTCGCCGGCGCCAGTTGTTGCCATAGGGGGCGAGTTTGATTCAGGAATTGGTTCAGCTCGTCCGTGAGATGTATGAAACTCGTGAGTTCGTTCCCTTGCATCGCCCTGTTTTTGCCGGGACCGAGCGGGCGGATCTGGTTGAATGCATCGACTCGAATTTCGTTTCTTCGGTTGGAGCGAAGGTGACTGAGATGGAGCGTCGAGTCGCCGAGTTCGCTGGGGCTGATCATGGTGTTGCTGTGGTCAACGGCACCAATGCACTGCAGGTCGCTTTGCGCCTGGTGGGTGTGGAGCGCGATTGCGAAGTGCTCACCCAGTCGCTGACATTCGTTGCAACCTGCAATGCGATCGCCTACCTGGGTGCGCATCCCGTATTCGTCGATGTGGATCGGGAGACGATGGGACTGAGCCCGGACGCCCTGGAGGAATTCCTGGAGGAATTCGGAGAGCGGCGTGAGGATGGTTGCTACAACCGGGCCAGCGGCCGCCGCATCGCCGCCTGCCAGCCCATGCATACTTTTGGCCATCCTTGCCGGATCGACGAAATCGTTGACATTTGCACGGATTGGGGTATTCCCCTGGTTGAGGATGCCGCTGAATCACTGGGCAGCTTTTACCAAGGGCGTCATACGGGCACTTTTGGTCGTCTGGGTGTGTTCAGCTTCAATGGCAACAAGATCGTCACCACCGGCGGCGGTGGGATGATCGTGACTGATGAAGAGGAACTGGCCAAGCGCGCCAAGCACCTGACCACGACGGCCAAAGTACCCCATCCCTACGAGTACGTGCACGATGAGCTGGGCTACAACTTCCGCATGCCCAACCTGAACGCTGCCCTTGGCTGCGCCCAGATGGAGCAGTTGCCGGGGTTTCTGGCGGCAAAGCGTGAAGTGGCCATGCGTTATGCCGATTTCTTTGCTGAGAAGGGTGTGGAATTCGTCCATGAACCTGAAAATGCCCGCTCGAACTACTGGCTTAATGCAATTATTCTCGAAGATCGCCAAGAACGCGACGCGTTTCTGAAAGAAACCAACGACCAGGGCATCATGACCCGGCCGATCTGGCGGTTGATGAGCGAGCTGCCGATGTATGAACAATGCCAGAATGATGGGCTCGAAGTTTCCCGATGGCTTGAGGAGAGGGTTGTGAATTTGCCGTCTTCGGTGCCGGATGGTGGGAGGGCTAAGGGGAAAAAGGGTTAAGGGGCTAACGGGGCGAAGGGGCTAACGGGGAGAAATCTAATATTATGGCTATGCGGTTTGAGGATTTGGAGGTTTGGAAGGTTTCGGCTCGATTGGCTTCGGATCTTTACAAGGCGACTAGAGATCTGAAGGATTGGGGTTTCGGGATCAGTTGACTCGGGCTGGTCTGTCAATTTCCAGCAACATTGCGGAAGGATTTGACCGGGAAAGTCATCTGGACTGTATCAAGTTTCTTGTTTATGCCAAGAGCTCAGCTGCCGAGGTTCGGTCACAGCTCTACATTGGAATAGACATCGATTTCATTGACAACAAGGCGGGTCGCGACTGGATCCGGCAAACCGAGCGAATCGCCGCCATGCTGACTGCCCTGATCAAGAAAAAGCGCGAATTTGCCTCCCAAGCCGGCGAAGAACCAGCGAACTACGAAGTGTTGTAGTCTTTGATTGTTTCGTCCCATTAGCCCTTTACCCCCTTATCCTGTTAACCGTTCTCTATGGATATTCTGAAACTCATCGGCCGCACCGAGCCACTTTTCACCCCCGACATCGAGAAGCACGAAGCCGAGCTGTCTGCGATCGTGGCTTCGTCTCGATTCCTGGTTATCGGTGGGGCTGGGTCGATCGGGCAGGCGGTTTGTCGGGAGGTTTTCAGGCGGAATCCGTTGGCTTTGCATGTGGTGGATATTTCCGAGAACAATATGGTGGAGTTGGTGCGGGATATTCGCTCTACCCTCGGATATATCGACGGGGATTTTCGGACGTTTGCGATTGATTGTGGGGGGCGGGAGTTTGCGGCATTGATGGCGGCGGGGGAGGGCTACGATTACGTGCTGAATCTGTCGGCATTGAAGCATGTGCGGTCGGAAAAGGATCCGTTTACTTTGATGCGGATGATCGAGGTCAATATTCTCAACACCATTTCAACCATTGCCCAGGCACGGGAATGTGGCGCAAAGAAATACTTTTGTGTATCGACGGACAAGGCGACCAATCCGGTGAATATGATGGGGGCGAGCAAGCGGATCATGGAGACGTTTTTGATGCGTGAGAGTTTGTCGATGCCGGTGTCGACGGCTCGTTTTGCCAATGTCGCTTTTTCCGATGGGTCTTTGTTGCATGGGTTCAATCAGCGTTTTTCCAAGCGGCAGCCGATTTCTGCCCCGAATGATGTACGGCGGTATTTTGTTACGCCGCAGGAATCGGGCGAGCTTTGTCTGATGTCCTGTCTGTTGGGTGAGAATCGGGATATCTTCTTTCCCAAGTTGTCTGATGCGCTGCATCTGACGCGTTTTTCAGATATTGCTGTTGCTTATCTTGAAGGGCTGGGCTTTGAGCCGTTCGAGTGCGCCAGCGAAGAGGAGGCACGGGAACGATCGGCGGACTTGATCGATGGTGGAAAGTGGCCGGTGTATTTCTTCGCCAGTGACACCACCGGTGAAAAGGATTTTGAAGAGTTCTTCCGGGTAGATCAGGACCTGGACATGTCGCGCTTCGACGCGATTGGTGTGATTCGTAATGAGGCTCAGTTCGAGGATGTTGAGTTGGAAGGATTCCTGGAGGCGATAGGCCGGCTACAGCAGGCAGGCCGCTGGATTAAGAGCGATCTAGTCGAGCTTTTCAATACCATGCTTCCGGAGTTTCGGCATTTGGAAACTGGCAAGTATCTCGACGGCAGGATGTGATTTTGCAATCAGATTTCGGGGTTCCCGGCATTCGAAAGTTACTCTAGATGATTGCGCGCTTTGCAGGTCCTTTCAGGACAGTCCGTCGCGTGCTTCCGATGCTATGGGCCAGTGCGCCTGGGCTGAGTTGCATTGCCGGGCTACTGATGGTTCTGGAGATTTCTTTTGGACTGTTAACCCTTTTTCTGGTCAAGGGACTGGTTGACGTTATTACCGGTTTGCCGGGCGGTGACGGGCAAACGGGGAATGTGCAGGACGTGTTGTGGCACGTTGGCGCGTTTGGTGCAGCGACTCTGGCTTTTCTTGTCACCCGTGGCATGGCCAACCTGGCTCGTGAGGCCCAGGGAATGGCGGTAGCCGACTATGTGGAGCGGACGATTCATTCGCAGGCAGTGACCGCCGACCTGGCCTTCTATGAGAGTCCGAAGTACTTCGACACCCTGCAACGCGCGCGCCAGGCTGGCAGTCAGCGACCGGCTCAGGTTACCGGGAATATCCTGCTTCTTGGCAAGAATCTCGCGATGCTGGCGGGCGTTGTATTTCTGTTGGCCTCGATCAATTGGCTACTGCTGCCTATTCTGGTTTTCGCGATTGTGCCGGCCTTGTTGGTGCGGGTGTATTTCACGCGGGCCCACTATGAATGGAGGCGGCGGCGTACGCCACTGGAGCGGCGGGCCAGTTATCTTGACTGGCTAATGGTCTCGGATATTCATGCCAAGGAGCTGCGTCTAAACCAGTTGGGCGAGTTCCTACGAAATCTGTATTCCGACATCCGGGGTACGATTCGTGCAGAGAGTTTGCGGATCAGCAAACGACGAACCCTGGTTGAGCTCTTGATTGGCGGGTTGGCTACCGCTGTTTTCTTTGCTGCTTTGGCCTACCTCGCCCTGGAAACGGCTGAGGGGCGCAATACGGTGGGCGATCTGGTGTTGTTTCTCCTGATCTTCCAGCGCGCGCAGAGTATGGGCCAGGAGATCGTCAGTCAGATTACACGGTTCTATGAGGATCATCTGTATCTTGGCTTGATCTTCGAGTTTCTCGATGTGCGACCCGAAATCGTCAGCCCTGCGGCTCCCGCCAGCTTGTCCGGTGAGCCGCTGCTAAGTCTGCGAATTAGGAATCTGAGCTTTGTGTATCCAGGCTGCCAAAAGCGGGTCTTGCAAGATATCAACATGGAGATCAAGCCGGGACAGGTCGTAGCGCTGGTCGGTGCCAACGGTTCAGGAAAAACTTCTCTGATCAAGTTGATGACGCGGCTTTACGATCCCGAGAGTGGTCAGATTCTTGTTGACGGACGAGATATCAGGGAGTTTGATCTGGAGGAGTATCGACGACTCTTCAGTGTCATCTTTCAGGATTTCAGCCGCTATGCCGACACTGTGCAGCAGAACATTCGCTTTGGTGATATCAGGCTTGATGCAGATGCTCCGGAGATTCGAGACGCAGCTTGCAGAGCAGGGGCGGACTCTTTCATCCGGAAGTTGCCATCGGGATATGAAACCTTGCTGAGCCGAATGTTCGAAAATGGTCAGGAAATCAGCATTGGGGAATGGCAGAAGGTAGCGTTGGCACGTGCGTTCCTGAATCGGTCGCGTTTCATTATTCTTGATGAACCAACCAGTGCTCTGGATCCGAATGCAGAGTTCGAGCTTTTCGAGAATTTCCGGGATCGAATTGGTGGACGCTCGGCGCTGGTGATCAGCCACCGCTTGTCGACCATTCGTATGGCTGACTATATCTATGTGCTTGATCAGGGTCGAATCTCGGAACAGGGAACACATGACCAGTTGATAGCACTGGCTGGGGACTATCAGAAAGCTTTTTTGAGACAAGGGCAATACTACGCAAGCCAACCGGTGGGGCTACAGGATGGGACTACATGAGTCGGTTTTTCGATTTGATGCTGGCTACTGTGGGGCTAGTGGTTCTTTGCCCGTTGTTGATACCGGTCGCGGTTGTGCTGCGACTGACCGGTGAGGGAGAGGTTTTTTTTCGTCAGCAGCGAGTGGGGCGGGATGGTCGGATGTTTGGCTTGCTGAAGTTTGCCACCATGCTCAAGGATTCGCCCAATATCGGCACCGGCACGATCACCACCAGGGACGATCCGCGGGTATTGCCGTTCGGAAAGTTCCTTCGTGCCACCAAAATCAATGAATTACCCCAACTGCTCAATATCCTGAAGGGCGATATGAGCGTGATCGGGCCGCGGCCGCAGACGCAGCGGTGTTTTGATGCGTTTCCGGCGCGGTCCCAGGCTGAGATTGTGAAGGTTCGGCCGGGGTTGTCGGGGGTCGGGTCGATTGTGTTTCGGGGGGAGGAGGAAATGATGGCCGATGCGGAGGATGCGGATCGGCTGTACGACGAGGTGATCATGCCGTACAAGGGGCGGTTGGAGGAGTGGTATGTGGCCAATCAGAGTGTGCGTT
>Ga0076930_100300_pt1 | contig 56562 bp, 59 predicted proteins | sample HotLakConsoUCCRE_FD_71149 | JGI IMG/M metagenome (GOLD analysis project Ga0076930, IMG submission 71149) | Hypersaline microbial mat communities from Hot Lake, Washington, USA - Hot Lake Consortium UCC-RE (version 3) (version 3) ...
CTGGCATAGTGCGATAGAAGCACCGGAAATCACGAATTCGGGGGTGGGTAATTACCATTTTGCCAGGCCGGCTCCCGTGGATGAGCTCATACTGTACTTGACCAACAAGGCCGGGAATGTGAGGGCTGAAGCCGACTTTGAAGATGTCACCAATCAAATCGAAAGTGCTGTGACATGATAAGATCAATTTTTCTGACGCTGCTTGTACTGGTGCTTCCGGCTCAGGCCCAGACCATCAAGCTCGATACCGAGGAATATCCTCCGTTCAACTACCGCGAGGAGAACGCGTACAAGGGCAGCTCGGTCGAGCAGGTGAAACTACTGATGCAGGATGCCGGGCTGGATTATACGATCGAGATGATGCCCTGGGCGCGGGCGCTGTCGCTGGCGACTACCCAGCAAGATCACTGTGTTTTCTCAACCGTCCACAATGCGGAACGCGATCCCAAATTCAAATGGGTTGAACCGCTTTTAACAAACCGGACCGTTCTGGTGCGCAAAGCCGGTTCCGGCGTGAACCCGAGCACCATCGACGAAGCCAAAGCTTATAGTGTTGGCACCCAACGCGACGACTACACCCAGACTATTCTCGAGGCACACCAGTTTCCCAAGGTGGATCTGGCAGTTGACCAGACCTTGAGTTTGAAAAAACTGCTGAGCGGCCGTATCGATCTGATGCCCGTGTCTGAGGACTATTTCATGGTGTTGAAGCGCCAGGGAACGGCGGTTGAGGTGGCGCTGGTGCTGACAGAGGATGTATTCTCGATCGCCTGCAATCCAGGCGTTTCCGATGAGGTTGTCGCCAGAATGCAATCCAGCTTGGACAAGCTAATTGCCGATGGAACTCAAGCGATGATTTTCGAGAAATACGGTGTCGGAGGTAAGCCTTGACCCTGATGCGGCGCGCGATGCCCATCATACCCGCCGCGCGTGCGATCATCCTGTCGCCAGGGTGCAAACCTTTTACAAGGAAGTTTGTCTGATGGTCATTGTGAAACTCCGGCTCATCCATAAAGCCGCCATTTTTCATCTGTGCGCAGCCCTCGCCATGGCTACCACCGCCATCGCCAGCCCGCTGCATCTGGTTACCGAAAACTATCCCCCGTACAACTATGCCGAAGATGGGCAATTGAAGGGTCTCTCGGTTGAGCTGATGCACCTGGTTATGGCGGATGCAGGGCTTGAATACGACATGGAATTGATGCCGTGGGCCCGCGCCATCGCCCTGGCGGAAAACAAAAACGGCTATTGTGTGTTCACCACAGTTCACACCGTGGAACGCGACACGCGTTTTCAGTGGGTCGAACCGTTGCTGATCAGCTACAACTATCTTGTCAAAAAAGCGGATTCCAGTGTCCAGGCCGCCACGCTGGAGGAAGCACGCCAATACCTGGTGGGCACGCAACGGGGCGACTATACGGCGGAACTTCTGGAAAGCCTGCAGTTCAAGCGGATCGATCTGGCATCGGATATCGAAGTCACGCTCAACAAGCTGCTGCTAGGCCGCATAGACCTGATGCCCATGGCCGGCACTCTGGTTGATGAGTTGCAGCAAAAAGGCACCCCCCTGAAGCCGCTTCTGGTCTTGACCAAAGCCTTGAACGGCGTGGCGTGCAACAAGGAGATACCCGCCGAGACCATCGCCAAGATGCAGGCCAGCCTGACCAAGCTGACAGAAGATGGCACATGGGGCAGCATCTATAAAAAACACGGCTTCAAACAAAACGAGCTGTAGAGCGTAGCTTCTATTCATATGAATTGATGGGTTCGGCGCAGATTTAGATCATTGTGGGTGTCCGCGGTGGAGCTACACTAGGCTGTTTTTCGCGCCCATCAGTGACGTGCCCCCTTATTTCCATCCTCTCGAAACCGGAATTTTCCACTTATGGTCATTCCCTGGGACGTAGCGGGAGGCAGGTCACCATTCTTCGGAGGCCTTGGAGCACGTTCGGTTTTGTAGCGCTCATTATTCCATCAGGCGCTGCGGATGCTTTTTCCGACTTCGGTAAACGACCAAAATGGGGCCGGTAGCGGAATGGCAGGTTTCCGGTAGCCACTCGGCAAAGCGGATGCTGACCAACACGGCTTGCGGTGGCGCTATCGGCCCTGACCGGACTTTGGCTTGATTGACATACGCTACGGCGCACCTTCTCCAGACCCGACATTCATACAAGGCGCAGCATTCGCTGCCATCATAGGCCCGCGGGATGGCAACGGCACTGGAGCCATCGGGTCCCCGGATGAGAGGCTCGGCCGTATCCGCATCAAACGCGACGACGAAGGGGACATTCCTGCTGCTAGGCTTGGTCTGCGAGATGATTTCCATTTTGGCGATTTGTCATCCGGGTCAGATTTTTCTTCCTGCAAGGATCAGCGCCGTCAGATGGCCACCTCAGAAAGCCCTAGTCGCGCCAAAAGGTCATCGCGGTTCGCGGCGATCTGCGCGATGGTCAGATCGTCCAGAACCGCCATGAACGCCCGCGTCGCCTCCTGCAGTTTCACGGACAACTGACAGATGCCCCGCAATTTGCAGGTGTTGCGGTCGGCGTTGAAGCACTCGACCACATCCAGCGGCCCTTCGGTCAGGCGCACTACGTCGCCCACCACAATCTCACCCGCCGGACGCGCCAGACGTAAACCGCCACGCGGGCCGCGCACCGTCTCAAGATACCCGGCTTGCGCCAGTTGGTGGACGATCTTGGTAAGATGCGCGCGATTGATCCGATGGGCCTGCGCCACCTCGTCGATCCGCACCAGATGCGGTGCGCGGATTGCGGCCATCTGCAGGGTCCGAAGGGCATAATTGGTATAGCTGGTCAGTTTCACTGCGCTCTCCACGGCAGGTGTGACAACTCGTCCTATATAGAAACTTGAATATGTTCAAAGGTCGAGTTATTCATTCATAAGAAATACATCAATAGGAAAGATAAGCCCATGTTCGGCTTTGATGCCATTGAACTGGCCCGGATCCAGTTCGCCTTCACTGTCTCGTTCCACATCATTTTCCCCGCCTTTTCGATCGGGTTGGCCAGCTATCTGGCGGTCCTGAACGGGCTGCATCTTTGGACCGGGCGCGATGTCTATCTGACGCTGTTCAACTACTGGAAAAAGATCTTCGCTGTGGCCTTCGGCATGGGCGTCGTGTCGGGCATCGTGATGTCCTATCAGTTCGGCACCAACTGGTCGGTGTTTTCCGACAAGGCCGGGCCGGTGATCGGGCCATTGATGGGCTATGAGGTGCTGTCGGCCTTTTTCCTTGAAGCGGGCTTTCTGGGCGTGATGCTGTTCGGGCGCGACAAGGTTGGCGCGCGGGCGCATTTCGTGGCCACGCTAATGGTGGCCATCGGCACGCTGGGATCGGCCTTCTGGATCCTGTCGGTCAATAGCTGGATGCAGACGCCGCAGGGCCATGCCATCAACGAGGTGGGACAGTTCGTGCCCGTCGATTGGTGGGCGATCGTGTTCAACCCGTCCTTCCCCTATCGTTTGGTTCATATGGTGCTGGCGGCTTACCTGACCACGGCGCTGGTCGTGGGGGCTGTGGGCGGCTGGCACCTGCAGCGCGACCGTGCCCATGCTGGCGCGCGCACGATGTTCTCAATGGCGATGGGCATGCTGATTGTGGTCGCGCCCTTGCAGATATTCGCGGGCGACCTGCATGGCCTGAACACGCTGGAGTATCAACCGGCCAAGGTCGCCGCGATGGAAGGGCACTTTGAGCCGCATCCCGAGGGCGGCGCACCCCTGATCCTGTTCGGCATCCCCGATGCTGCGAATGAAAGGGTCGATTACAAGGTCGAGATTCCGTATCTGTCCTCGTTGATCCTGACCCATGACCTGACCTCACCCTTGCCGGGTCTGACGGATTTCCCCGCCGATGAGCGCCCGCCCGTGGGCATCGTCTTCTGGTCCTTCCGCGTGATGGTGGCGCTGGGCTTTGCCATGCTGGGCCTTGGCATCTGGGCGCTGGTGGTGCGCCTGCGCGGCACGATGTATGACCGCCGCTGGCTGCACCGCGCGGCCATTGCGATGGGGCCTGCGGGTTTTGTCGCGGTGTTGGCGGGCTGGATCACGACCGAGGTGGGACGTCAGCCATGGACCGTCTATGGAATGCTGTCCACCAATGACAGCGTGGCCCCGGTCGAGGCGGCTGCGGTCGGTTCCTCGCTTGTGGCCTTCATCGTCATCTACTTCACGCTGTTCGGGGCAGGGACCTTCTACATCCTGCGCTTGATGAGCAAACGGCCCGAAAACGCCGCGCCGCTGCGTGATCTGGGCCCGACACGAGCGGCGGGTATGACCCCGGCCCCGGCGGTCGACGACGATTTCATCCCGGCGGAGTAACAGACATGTTCTTTGATCTTGCATTCATCTGGGCCGGGCTGATCGCCTTTGCCGTGCTGGCCTATGTCATCCTTGACGGTTTCGACCTTGGCGTCGGTATCTTGTTTCCCCTGATGCGGACCGAGGCCGACAAGGATCTGGCGATGAACACCGTCGCACCGGTCTGGGACGGCAACGAGACATGGCTGGTGCTGGGCGGTGGCGGCCTCTTTGCCGTGTTCCCGCTGGCCTATGCCGTCGTGATGCCCGCGCTTTACGTGCCGATCATCGTGATGCTGCTGGCGCTGGTGTTCCGTGGCGTCGCGTTCGAGTTCCGCTGGCGCACCAAGCGGGGCAAATTCCTGTGGGATCTGTCCTTCTTCGGTGGCAGCCTTGTCGCCACCTTGGCGCAGGGCGTGGCGTTAGGCGCATTGGTCCAAGGCATCGCGGTCGAAGGGCGGGCCTATGCGGGCGGCAACTGGGACTGGTTGACACCGTTTTCTGTGCTGACCGGCGTGGCGCTGGTCGCAGGCTATGCTTTACTGGGGGCGACATGGTTGATCATGAAGACCGACGGCCCCGTGCGCACCGCGGCGCATCGCCTGTCGCTCTGGCTTGGCGGGGCGACGCTGCTGCTGGTGGGCCTGGTCAGCCTGATCACGCCGTTCCTGAACCCGCTCTATCTGGAACGCTGGTTCACCTTCCCGAATGCGCTCTTCTCGGCTTTTGTGCCCGCGCTGATCCTGATCGCGGCCTTTCTGTTCCACAAAGGTCTGCGCGAAGGGCGTGATGCATGGCCGTTCCTGTCGGCGCTGGCGCTTTTCGTGCTCAGCTTCCTGGGGCTGGGGATCAGCTTCTATCCCTACATGGTCCCCCCCTCCCTCACCATCTGGGATGTGGCGGCACCGGATGAAAGCCTGTGGTTCCTGCTGGCTGGCGCATTGGTGCTGGTGCCGATGATCCTTGCCTATACCGGCTACGCCTATTGGGTGTTCCGCGGCAAGGTCGATCCGGCAGGGGGGTATCACTGATGCCGGACGCCCTTCGCAAGACCCTGTGGTTCATCGGCCTTTGGCTGGCGGGGGTCGGTACGCTGCTGCTGGTGGCCCTCGTGATCCGCGCGATGATCTTTTGAATTCCAATCCTTAGCGATCAACCAACCTACGGAGATACCATGAAAAAGCTTCTGACTGCCTGTGTCCTGTCCATGACGGTCGCCCTTCCCGCCATGGCCCAGGAGCAACGCAATCTGGTGACGGTTCTGACCGCACCCGAACCCCAGACCCAGTTGATGGCCATGGTGCTGACCATGAACGCCGTGCAGCAGGGTGCCACAGCGCAGATCCTGCTCTGCGGTCCCGCAGGCGACATCGCCTTGAAAGAGGCCCCAGCCAGCGTCACCGCCGGTCAACCGCCACGCGATGCAAGCCCGCAGGGTCTGATGCGGATGATGATGGACAAGCACAACGTCAAGGTCGAGGTCTGCGCCATCTATCTGCCCGGTAAAGGCGCCGATGCGACAATCCTGTTGGACGGCGTGACGCCCGCCGCTCCCGATGCTGCGGCGGGCGCGATCATGGCGGAAGACGCCGTCGTCCTCAGCTTCTGAGGCCAAAGAAATGCCCCGCATGTGTGGCATACGGGGCATTTATCAATACTGGCTCGGTGTCAGTGTCAGCGGCGTTCGAAATGGTTCAAAGGGATCTTGAGATAGGACCGCCCGTTGCCTTCCGGTGCGGGCAACCGCCCGCCGCTAATGTTGACCTGAAGCGCGGCCAGCATAAGCTTGGGCAACGGCAGGGTGGCATCCCGTGCATCGCGCACCGCCCGATACGTGGCGCGTGAAGGTTCGTCCTTCCAATGGATGTTCGCGGCGCGATGCTGCGCCACGGTCGCCTCGCACTGCGCCTCGCGCCCCGGCGCATAATCGTGGCCGACGAAAATCCGGATCTCCTCGGGCAGGGACAGGATCGTGGCGATGCTGTCGAAAAGCGCATTCGAACTGCCGCCGGGAAAATCGGCGCGGCTGCTGCCGCTGTCGGGCATCATCAGGGTGTCATGCACAAAGGCCGCATCGCCCGCGACATAGGTGATCGACGCCAGCGTATGACCCGGAGAGAACATCACCGTCACCGGCACACGACCGACCATGAAACGATCCCCGTCGGCAAAAAGTCTGTCCCACTGGCGACCGTCCACGGGAAAGTCCGCAGGCAGGTTGTATATCCCCTGCCAAAGCTTCTGCACACCCGTCACCTTCTCGCCGATTGCCGTCGGCGCACCGGTCTGTGCCTTCAGCCATGCTGCGGCCGAGAAGTGATCGGCATGGGGGTGGGTATCGAGGATCCAGACCAGCTCGATCCCGGCGTCCCGCACATAGGCCAGCAACTGTTCGGCATTGGTGTGGCTTGGCACTTAATGATGAGACTGCCGCCGCAAAAATCTCATATATTTAGAGCGGCACTTAATTTGAGAACTGGCAGTTAATTTGATAATCAGACTTGGATTTTGTCACTTTATGTGAGATTGACGCTCTTGGATGTTTTCACCGTGAGCCTGCCATGACTGACCTCTTCCCCGCCGAGATAGACGAGGTGATTTGGGACGAAGCGTGCAGACGAGCTGATGCGATTCGCGGCTTCCTGAAGCGTAATCCTGAGGGTGCGACGGCCGGAGATGTTGCCGAACTCGCGGCCGAGCTCGGCCTGAGCCGAGCGACCGCATACCGACTGATCAAACTGTTCCGCGCCGGCGGAACCGTGCTGTCTCTGGTGGATCGCAAACGGGGGCGCCCCGAGGGACATCGTGCCCTGGGCGAAAAGCGAGAAGAGATCATCCGTGCGACGATAAGCGCATATTATCTGAAGCAGACTCGGCCGACGGTTTCGCAGCTGGTCCGTGACGTGCAAACAAACTGCATGTCGGCGGGGCTCAAACCTCCCCATCGCCGGACGGTAGTGGCCCGCCTTAAGGACATCGACCTCCAGAAGCGTGCCAAGCGCCGCGGCGAACAGAAGATTGTAAAGGCGACGACGCCTGTTCCCGGGAGCTTCGGTGCATCCCGCCCCCTGGAAGTCATCCAGATGGACCATACGAAGGCCGACGTCTTCGTCGTCGACGAGGAGACCCGGCAGCCGCTCGGTCGACCATGGCTGACGCTGGCGATGGACGTCTGCAGCCGCATGGTGACCGGGTTCTATCTCACGATGGAGGCCCCGTCCCGGCTGTCCACTAGCTTGTGTCTGTCGCACTCGGTCTTCGATAAGTCGGCTTGGTTGAGAGAACGCGAGATCGCGGAGCCGTGGCCCGTTGCTGGCCTACCAGACACTGTTCACGTCGACAACGGCGCCGACTTCCGCAGCCGGGCATTCAAGAGAGGATGCCAGGATGCCGGCATCGCGATCGAGTGGCGGCCGCCGGGTGAGCCGCGCTTTGGCGGTCACATCGAGCGGCTTATTGGAACACAAATGGGACGGCTGCACCTGCTACCCGGGACAACATTCAGCAATGAACAGGAGCTGGGAGAGTACGACTCAAAGCGGCACGCGGCACTAACACTACGTGAACTCGAGCGGTATATCGCACTCGACATCGTCGGCTCCTATCATCAGTCGATCCACGGCACCCTGGGTCGCCCGCCGATTGCGGTCTGGCGAGAGCACGAGGGGGAGATCCCACTTCGGCTACCTCAGGATCGCATGCGCTTCTGGCTAACTTTCCTGCCTGAGCAGGAGCGAACGTTGCGGCCGACCGGCATTCACCTGTTCGGCCTGCGCTATTGGTCCGCAGCGCTCAGCGCCGACGTCGGGCGTTGCGACCGGCGCCTGCTTGTCAAATACGATCCGCGGGATATGGCGCGCGTCTTCGTTCAACGGCCATCGGGAAACTTCGTGGAAGCTCGCTATGCAGATCTGACACTGCCTTCGATCACCCTGCACGAGGCGGTGACCGCCCGACGCACCCTTCTGGCGAAAGGACGCCGTGAAGTCGACACCCGCACTATCGTCCGCACCGCCATCGCACAGCGAGAGTTGGTTGAGGCGGCAACGAAGAAGACGGCAGCGGCACGACGCGGGATCGCTTCGTCGAAATCAAAAGTGGATGGTCGGGGATGGGGCTCGCTCCGAGGCGTCGACTCCAGCAAACCTGTACCCTTTGTCGAGGATACAGATTGAGCTGGAGTGAACATGCACGATGAAGTTTCCCACCTGACCACCGGCGCCGCAGCGCTGCTTTCTGAAACGAACGAACGGCGCATTCGAACGATACGATCACGTCGCTGGGTTCTCTACCCTCGCGCCAAGCAGGCGCTCGACCGGCTGAGCGCACTCCTCGACCATCCGCGAGGCACGCGCATGCCTTCCGTCGCGATCTACGGCGACAGCGGTATGGGCAAGACCATGATCATGAAGCGTTTCCGGGACGAGCACCCGCCGAGCTTCAATCCTCTGACGGGCACGTTGAAGACGCCGGTCCTGGCCATGGAGATGACGAGCCGACCAGGCGAGCGACGCTTCTATGCCGAGCTGCTCACCCTTCTCGGCGCGCCTCAGCGGCCTCGTGCCGACATTGCCCAGATGGAACAGGCTGCATTACGCATCATGGAGGCCATCGGCGTGCAGGTGCTGGTCATCGACGAGGTGCACAACATACTTGCCGGATCCTATCGCGAGCAGCGCATCGTTCTGAACACTTTGCGCTTCCTCAGCAACCGCCTGCAGATCTCGCTTGTCTGCTTCGGCGTCAACGAGGCGCGGGAGGCGATCAGCGGCGACGTCCAACTTGCGCGCAGGTTTGAGCAGTTCACCTTGAGCCGATGGGCTGCAAACGAACAGTTCGAGACGTTGGTGGCCTCGATCCTGCGCAACACGCCGCTGCGTCGACCCTCGGTGCTTACACCGAAATCGCTGCGACGGATCCTGCAGATCACCGAGGGTATCACGGCAAACATCTTCCACATGATCAACAGCCTGGCCGTCGAAGCTATCGAAAACGGCCGCGAGCACATCAACGACGAAGCAGTCGAGAACTGGGAGCCAGAGTTCGATACCGAGGCGGCGTTCGCATGATTGAGAACACGCCGCCTCGACCGTTGCCGGTGGTGTTGTCGCAACATTCAGACGAACTCCTGTCATCCTGGATCGGTCGACATGCCGCCTTCTACGCGGTCCCGCCGCTGGTCATGCTTCGGCATTGCCTGCCGGAGGCCTCCTCATTGCGAGCGGCAGATCTGCAGCTGACCGGTTATCAGGAAATCCGCCTGGCCAACATGTTTGCCACCGAGCCGGCCATGATGCGTCGAATGACCTACGCGAATGTCGCGCAAGCATCGCGTCGGCTCATTGCCGCACGGCCAACGCAGGTCTGCACGTACTGCTGCCCTGGTGGCGCTGAACCGGCGCCAATCCTGCGAAGCCAGCATCTGGGGTGGCGCATTACGTGCCCTTTGTGCAGAGACCAACTCCGGGGTCCCGGTAAGTGGGAAATCCCCTCCCCTTTCCAGCAATATCGGAGTGCCGCTCTTCGTGGCGAAAAGCTGCTCGACGATGAAGCCAAACGTGGCATCGGCACTTGGACATCGCCAGCCGAGATTGCCCGGCTTCTTCTGATGCGACGCATTCCAAGACCTTTCCCGCGCGAGCATGACCTTTGGCGCTTCCGTGTGCTTGGCGCAATCATCCCTGATCTTGACCATGTCGTTGCCGAGCAGGGGGAGAATCTGCCCACGCCTGCAAAGCCGATCCTGCCGCTTCACATGCGACCAGCTCTGCTGGCCGGGGTAGCTATCGTCGAGCGTGCTGGGCCGGAGATGCTCCAGATGCTGAGTGGTCACATGATGGGCGACAATCGCGTCCGGTTCACTGACGCCGCGGAGAGCATGATGGCTCGAACTCGAACATGGAAAGCTTCATCACAGATGCACTTAATCTGAGAATCGGACGGCCAAGATTCTCACAATTAAATGCCAAACTTGGACCAATTCGGCGCATTCTTACAATTAAATGCCCAGCGACAGGTCCGATTATCGCCGAATGGCGAACACACGGCGCCATTGCACCACGCAACAAGGGGTTGGCGATCACGATGATGCTCGCCGTCTTCAGTGCGAGTATCGCAATGGGCATCGCCTCGCTGGTGCTGATCATTCAGGGTATCTGCATGGTGGGCGCGGCCGCCTTCATTCTCAGCCGCCCCAACTCCTCCGGCTAAACCGGGTACTGCAAGCGACATGACAAGCTCAAATTCGCATGCCCCCCAGCCGTAACTGGTTGGAATCCGCGGGTTATTGCAGATTTCTTCAACACCGCGCTGTTCAACCGTCCGCTACTGCCATCAGCCGCTTGATATGCCGGGCAAAGGCCCAGGTTGCCGGGATTCCCAGAATTGCCCCGCCCAGTACGGATTGAACAGGCGTCAGCACCGGCCAGCCGATCCACGACCAGATCAGCGACGCGAAGAAAAGGTTGACGGCCATTGCTCCGGCCCCGAACGGATATAGGATCAGGGTCAAGCGCCGCAGGCTCATCGGCGGCTGATCAGCCATTGCACCGCGACAAGGGCACAAAGCAGCAGCACAGAGGCTATGAGATAGGAAAGCTCAGCCTGCGCCGTCTGCGGCTGCGGTATTGGCCGCTGGAATGCTTCGGCGGTGGCAAGCGCTGGGGCAAACAGAACAAGAAGGAAAAGAGGAATACGCATGTCAGGACTCCTGTGTCAGCGAACGGTAGATATCAGGCAAGGCGCGGCCTAGACGCGCCGGTTCAGGCAGCAAGGTGAAACCGGCACGCCCAAAGATGCGGGCGAACCAGTCCTGCCCATCGGCATCGACGATCACGCCATGCACGGATTGGCCGGCACGGCGCGCTTCACGCACTGCCATGTGGCTGTCTTCGATCCCATGGGTTCCCTCATAGTGATCAAGATCATTGGGCTTGCCATCCGTAAGGACCAGCAGCAGCTTTCGGGCGGAAACCTCGGTTGAAAGCTGGGCCGAGGCATGGCGGATCGCTGCTCCCAAGCGGGTGTAGTGGCCGGGCTTCAAACCTCCGATACGGGCGGTAACGTCGGCTGTGACGCGCCCCTCGAACCCCTTGCAGCGGGTCAGGAACACCCGGTCGCGCCTCAGCGAGGAAAAGCCCCAGATCGCCAACCTGTCGCCCGCCGCGTCGATGCCACCGGCAAGCGCGGCCAGCGCCTCGCGCATGGTGTCGATGATGGAGCGGGTGCCGACCACCGATTCTGTGGACCGCGAACAATCCATCAGGATCGCCACCGACAGATCCCGCTCCACATTGCGCAGATCACGGAAGATGCGGTCGGTGCCCTGTCCGGTGGCGCGAATATCGACTTGCGCCGCAATCAGCGCATCGATGTCAAGTTCCGCCCCGTCCACTTGCCGAGGCAGCAGGATGCGGCGCGGCTGCAAAGCTTCAAACTGGTGACGCACGCGGGTGATCAGCCGTTGATCGGGCTTGAAACCATCGCCCGGAAGGGCATCGGCTTCCAGCACGATGCAGTGGTCGGGCATGTAGCCGCGCGCACGGTGGTTCCATTCGGGATAGGTAAAGCGCGCCGACAGACGTTCATGGTCGGCATCCTGCGGGGCCAGATCCAGATGCAGGCGCAGCCGCGTGGCGGCGCGCTTGTGGTGCTGGCTGAGCGTGATGCTGTCCTGATCCTCGGCTGCCTTCTGGGCATTTTCGAGCTCATCATCATCCGTGGCGCGGTTGAGACCCATGCTTTCGACCCAGGACAGGATCGATTCGAACCGGTGCATGATGAAGCTGTCGGTCCGGTTGGCCTGGTCGTTGTCCTGCCGGTTGCCCTGTTTCCGTGTGGCGGTGGCGAGGCCCTGGGGAGCGCTGATGGCCTCATCGGCAGGGCTTGCCGCCGCACCGCTGGCAGCACTCTCGAGCCGCAACCAGATTGGCATCGGCTCAAGTGAGGCAAAACCGCGTGGAGCTGGCAGGACAATCGAACTGGCGGACGAGAACGGTCCGCGCGACAGAACGGCCCGTGCACGTTCCGCCACTTCGCGTTCGGTCCGCGAGCGAGTCAGGTCGGCGCGAGCCGTCAGGAGATAGGCGCAAAGCTCGGCATGAGGCGCCCGCAAGCCCGGGCAATGCTCAAGCACGCAGGCCGTTGCATGGTCCATCGCCTCCAAATGAGCAAGGTCAGCGGCGAGCGGATCTTTCGGCACTGTGGCGGGCTTTGCAAAGGCCGCAAGGGCCCCCAGCCACAAATACGCCACGCGGTTCATCGCCACGGTCGGAAAAGCCGCCATAGTCGGCGGCAGGCGGAGCGTCTCGCCATCAAACCGGGCGACGTATTCCAACACCCGCGCATCAGCCAGTTGAGCCCCGACCCCGCGGCGGTGGTGTGAGGCAGTGGCTGAACTCGCGACGATCTCAACGCCCGCCCCGCCGCCCAGCGCGCGGAACAACAGCGTGATGCTGGATCGCAGGGACTCCAGGGAAACCGCACTCGCGGCATGGCCAGCCATCGGGGCCATCCGGACGGCAACGCCGTGCCAGAGGTTTCCCATTGTCTCCTCGGGCTCCATCAGGTCCATCGGGTGCAAGGCCATGGTTTTATCCGTAGACGCTTGCGATCACGTCGCGCAGCGCTTGTGCCACGTCAGGCTCATCGGTCAGCGGTTCGACCACCGCGGCCTGCAGCGCCCGTTCGAGCGGCATCCCCCCGGCAAGCAGTGTCGCGGCGTAGATCAGAAGCCGGGTCGACACCCCCTCCTCCAGATCCATGCCGGACAGCGCGCGGATATGCCCGGCCATTCGCACCAACGGAGCGACGCGGCCGGCATCCAGACCGCTCTCACGGGCCACTACCGCAGTCTCGGTCGCCGGATCGGGAAAGCCAAAGGTAATCGACAGAAACCGCTGCCGGGTGGACGGTTTCAACCGCTTGAGGATGTTCTGATAGCCGGGGTTATAGCTTGCCACCAGCATGAAGCCGGGCGGCGCCACCAGTTCTTCGCCGGTTCGGTCGATCATCAGGGTGCGGCGGTTGTCGGTCAGCGGGTGCAGAACAACCGTGACGTCCTTGCGTGCTTCGATGACCTCATCCAGATAGCAGATTGCGCCTTCTCGGACCGCACGGGTCAACGGACCGTCGATCCATTCGGTCGCCCCGCCGCGCAGCAGATAACGCCCGATCAGATCAGCCGCCGACAGGTCATCATGGCAAGCGACGGTGTAGAGCGGTCGACCCAGGCGAGCCGCCATGTGTTCCACAAATCGCGTCTTGCCGCAGCCGGTCGGCCCCTTCAGAAGAAGGGGCAAACCGTTGGCGTGGGCCGTTTCGAACAAGGTACATTCCTGGGCGACGGGATGATAGTAGGGTAGCTCCGCCTCCGATTTCTTGGATAAGGCAATCATGGCGTATCGGCGACCAGCGGCGCCGTGTTCGGGGTGATGATCTCGCGACGCACCACGATCTGACTGTAAATGAACAGCAGCGCACCCAGCACCACTGCTACACCCGCTCCGAACCGCATGACATAGAACAGGCCGAGCTGGTCCTGAACATCCATGTAATAGTCTCCCACGATCCGCTGCATGTGGGTCTGGATCGTGCCGGCAAAGGTCAGTACGAAAGTCATGAACGCCATGCCCCCGGTCATCAGCCAGAAGGAGATCATGTTCAGCACCTGGTTATAGGGAGCCCGACCCCGCAACAGCGGCATCGCATAGGTAATGATCGCAAGGTTCATCGCCACATAGGCGCCGAAAAACGCTAGATGCCCGTGTGCTGCCGTGATCTGCGTGCCGTGGGTGTAGAAGTTGACGCCGTGGAACGTGTGCAGGAAGCCCCAGACACCTGCCCCGAAGAACGCAACCGTAGCCGAGCCGAGCGCCCACAGGAGCGCCGCCTTGTTGGGGTGGTTGCGCCGCCCCTTCCATACCATGATGAAGGCGAAGGACATCATCGCAAAGAACGGCACCACCTCAAAGGCCGAGAAGATGGATCCCGTCCACTGCCAATACGCAGGCAGTCCGATCCAGTAGAAGTGATGGCCGGTTCCAAGGATGCCCGAGAAAAGCGCCGTTGCGACGATGACGTAAAGCCATTTCTCGACCACTTCGCGGTCTACTCCGGTCAGTTTGAGCATCAGGAATGCCAGGATCGCGGCCATGACGAGTTCCCACGTGCCCTCGACCCAGAGATGGACGACGAACCACCAATACATCTTGTCGAGGCTCAGATTGTCGGGGTTAATGAAAGCAAAGATCCACAACAGGGACAACAGCCACAGCCCGGTCAGCAACACGCCCGTGATTGCGGTCTTCCGCCCGGACAGGACGGTCATCGAGATGTTGAGCAGGAATATCAGCGCCGCCACCAGGATGCCGAACTTCACCCAGAGCGGTTGTTCCAGAAACTCGCGTCCACCGTGAATTCCAAAAAGGTAGCCAATGACGGCGCCCAGGGTGCCAACGACAAGGATGATCAGTTGAAGATAGGCCAGCTTGACCGACCAGATCTCGCATTCCGACTCCTCGGGCACGAGGAAATAGGCCGCGCCGAAGAAGCCCAGCAGAAGCCAGACGATCAGCGCGTTGGTGTGGATCATGCGGATAATGTTGAAGGGGAGCAGCTCGGACAGGGTATTTGGCGAAATGTAGATCCAGCCCGCCAGCAATCCGCCGGCAACCTGAATGCCGAACAGTCCCATTGCCACGAGAAAATAAGCGTAAGCGACTTTTTGTGATTGATACTTCATGGCTCTCTCCTAACCCGCGTCCGTCGGCGGCCAGCCTTGTGTGTCTGTCTGGTCGGCCCAGCGCAGGAACTCGGCCAGAGCGCGCATTTCCTCCGGGGTGATTTCGAATGAAGGCATCTGGCGGCGGCCTTCGATGCCGCTCGGCTGTGCCGCCATCCAACCATCCAGGATCTCATAAGCGGCTTCGGGGTCGTCCAGCACGCCCCAGCGGGTCATCACATTGCCAAGTTCAGGCGCGAAATAGGCGCCTTCGCCATGCAGCGTATGGCAGTTGATGCAGCTGTGGCGTTCCCAGACATGCTTACCCAGAACCACTTCTTCCGACAGCGGCATTCCGGCGGTGGAAACATTGACCACGTAACGGTGGGAATGGATTGTCATGACTATGAACACGATGATGAAAAACAGCGATCCACCATAGAAGATGTTCCTGGCCCGTGACTTCGTGAGGATCTCTGACATTGCGACGGTCCTGGCGATTGTTGCGGATCAGGAAGCATTACGTGGCGCATGGTGGGGCTACGTTGTTCTTTAACAACCTCAGTGAAAAATCCGGTCCAACGTCGCAGCATGACACCCTTAGCGAAAGGCTGACATATTTCCCCGACCGCAGGCTTCCAATGCGTGTGTTGCGCAATTTACGGACTGGCAGCTGTTTCGGTCAGAGCACTACGATGCGGCGTGCGCAACGACGCCCGCGGTCATGGTTTCAGGCTTCCAATTCATGGCAAGACCTGAAGTATCCCCGCCGTCGAAATTGCCGGAGTCTGAGCTCATCATCGCCAGGCGACGCAGGTCTTTCACCACGATCAGACAACGCGTGCTTTTGACCACTCCCTGCCTTTCCCAGACACTGAGAAATCGGCTGACGGTGTGCATTGTGGTGCCCGTCATGTCGGCAATGTTCTGCCGGGTAACTGGAAAACCGATCTCGACGCCGCCTGCAACCTGGCGTCCGCATTGAGCGATCATCCGCAGGAGGGCACAGGCGATTCTTTGCTGCACCAGCTTCGTCGACAGTTCGACAATCCGGTTGCTCATCTCGTCGGCCCGCGCACCAATCGACCGGAGGGTTTCGGCCGCAAAACCCTCATATGCAGCAGTGAATACCGGCCACAGGGCATTAGGCCATGAGAGGATCTGACAGCCGTCTGCGGTGATTGCTGTGACATGGTGCTTTGCCTGCCCAAGGGCTACCCCGATACCGAACATCTGACCTTTCGCAATGTGCAGAATGATGATCTGGTTGCCCTCGGCTGTCAGCCTCACAAACCGGACGTGGCCGGACAGAAGCACATGGAACCGCCGGATGGGTTGCCCCTCATCGAAAATCACTGTTCCGCTAGCCGGACAACACGATTCCGCCAGATCAAGCACCTCTCGCAATTGCTGAGGGTCAAGTCGACAGAACGGCGGCATTCGGCCAAGCGGGGTTTCCTGGGGTATTTTCATCTCATCTTCCAAAACGGTTGAGCGAGCACAATGGGTTGCCGCACATCATAGGAGCTGATCCGAGGTAGAGTGCTGATGCAGATTAGATGAGGACGCGTATTTTGGCCCCGACACGATTTCTCTCAACGGAGGCTGTGAGGTTGTGGCAGCGCAAAGAGAAACGTGCGCCATTGGTCTAGAACCGGGACACCCCAATCCTCCTGTTCCAGAGAAATGTCCTGAAAGGACGGCCAATGTTTACCAAATTGATTGCCGTCAGCTTTGCCACCCTGCTTCTGGTACCCGCCGCCCTCGCCGAAGATCACGAGGTGAAAATGTTAAACAAGGGTGTCGAGGCTGTGATGGTCTTCGAGCCCGCCTTTGTGAAGGCTGTTGTTGGTGACACCGTCACCTTCATTACCGTCGATGAGGGCCATAATGTCGAAAACATCAAGGATATGCTCCCAGCAGGTGTCGAGCAATTCAAAAGCAAGATCGGCAAGGATTACGTTCTCACGCTGACCGCCGAGGGCCTTTATGGCGTCAAATGCACCCCGCATTACGTAATGGGCATGGTGGCCCTGATCCAGGCCGGCGCGCCGCTCAACAAGAAGGCTGTCGTCTCTGCAAAACTGCTGGGCAAGGCAAAGCCCCGGTTTGAGCCTTTGGCCGCCCAAATCGCCGATTAACCGAACACATCCATCCGCAAGGGCGCAGGTCATGTCAGGAAAGGAGGCCACACATGTTCGTTGAAAACATCCCGAAGGCGGTGCACGCCAAACTCGTGACCATAGGGGACGACAGTGAGTTGATGGAAGCCGCAAAGCTCCTGACTTCCGGGACAGATCTCGTGGTCGTGTGTGACAGCGAGGGCATCGCCTGCGGCGTGGTCACCAAGACGGACATCGTCAAGCAGATGAGTGTGTGCACTGGCGCAGCATGCCACTGCCCGGTTTCCACAGTGATGACCCGCGCCATCGTGGTTTGCCGTGAACAGGACCTTTTGCAGGACGTCTCGGAGAGAATGAAGGCGCGGCGCCTAAAGAACATTCCGCTGGTGGATATACAAAACCGTCCCTTGGCTGTGCTGACCGCAAGGACTGTTCTCAGCGTCTTGCTGGGCGACCTCGAACTCGAGGAAGCGCAACTGGTCGATTATGTAAAGGGAGTTGGCTACCGATGACAGTTTCCCGGGTCTAAGGGAAGCTCACCCGGGAGTACTGCGTGATGCCCAGTCCCGTTCGGTCGCCGGCCTTATCGGAAATTCGGGTTGCCGCACTGTCGCGATGGGACAATGAAGGCGGTGCTCCTGCGGCCATAGGGCAGCACTTGCTGGTGGATCTGGAAACCGAAGCCGGAGTGCATCAAAAAGTTACTGCCTCACGGCCTTCAAAGATGACACCGCCGGAGAATGCTCACTTGAGCAACGGGCCGTCGTGATCGAGATAGGCTTTGTCGAAATCCGCGAACGCCATCAGTGCGTTGAGATCATGAATCTGGACAAGACCGTGCTGAAAGGTGACCAGACCCTCCTCACGCAATTCACGCAGAACACGATTGACATGGACCGCCGTCAATCCCAGCGCATCCGCCAGAAGATATTGTGACAGTGGGCAGGCGTAACCCGATGCAGAGCCGAGCCCGACCAGCTTCAGCCTTGCACCCAGCTCGAGCAGGAAATGCGCCATGCGCTCCTTCGCATCCCGCCGTCCGATCCCTACAAGATGCTCGACCACCATCGCTTCGTCGCGCGATGCGGCCCATAGCACGGCGGTGGCAAGGCGCGGCGTCCTGGAGAAGGTCTCGAGCAAGTCCTCGGCAAGCACCTCGGATGCCTCGACCCTGGTGACCGGTTCGATATTGTGATCGGCGGTGCGAAACAGAACCGATCGCAGGCCGAGAAAGTCACCCGGGATCTGGAAATCGACGATCTGACGGTCACCGCCCGACAAGAGCTTGTACGAGCACACCCAGCCCGACGCCAGAATATAGGCGGATTGATTGGTCTGCCCCTGATGCACCATGTCGCACCCGGCGGCAAACACCTTGCGGCGACTGTGCAGCCCATCCAGCGCAGACATTTCCTTCTCGGAAAGAGCCACGAAAGTTCCAAGTTTGCGTGCGAGCGGGCTTTGCGGTGCTGTCAAATGCCGACCCTCCTTCGCCGCATACATCTTGAAAAAAGACCTGTCTGAATCCGCCGCAGGAACGACGGTTAAACGTCGATAGGGCTGCGAAAACTGATCTGCCTCAGTGTATGATACCATATTCATGCGAGACTGATGCAGGGATTAAAGTGGCGAGGTACTCCCCATGTACGCCACCAAATCGCAAGAGGTCAGCCCAATGCCCGAAGTTTCCGACGTGTATGGAACGGCAGCACTTGCAATCTGCGAGTCGCTTCTGCTTTCGCTGAATGATCGCAAAATCCTACCCGAACACGAAATCGTCGGGATCCTTCGCGATGCAGCCGCGGCCCATTCAAACGATACCGGCGAGGACGGCAAAGCCGACCTTCACCAGGCCGTCGCCGCACTGATCAACGGCATTCTCGCGGGCGGAAATTCGGTTCGTCGCAGGTAATTCCGTGAACTTGGAGCGGAGAGATCTCCGATTGGCAACCTACCTCTCTTCAGGCCGGAGACGTCTCACCTTGATTCATGCGATTGTGGATGACAAGCTTGCCCCGGTTGCTGCCCGGACACAGTTATGCCGTTCTTCCTTAGCGGGATTAAGCGCAGCATCGGCACGTGCCAAAGCAGCGTCAGGATCGCGGTCGCTCTTCCACAGGGATGTTACGCCTATACTCGTTGTCAGGTACAGTTTCCGGCTCTCGTATCTACCGGAGAAGCGGCGACAAGCATGCGGGCGCGCTCTGCTACCATGATGGCGCCCCACTCGTCGGTACTGGGCAGCAGGACAGCAAACTCCTCGCCACCGATCCGCGCCAACAGGTCACCACGACGAACTGCCCGTTTGAATAGTCCGGCAACGTGGCGCGGAGCATCATCACCCGCGGCATGTCCGCGCGTATACGCACAGCGCATCCCCATTGGTCCATTGCGCGAACTTCGGTTCCCGGCGCCCGCAGTCTGTAATATGCCTGCCGTGGAAAGTCCGTCCGCCATCGCTGCCGAGCGATTCATGACGCTGACACTTCGCCAACGGCCGGTGAGAATGTGACCCTCAGCCCCTGCCCCGAACAATGTGCCGTTCGGGCTCGACGTCGCAACCGCTTTATCGCGCAAAGACGGTTGCCTCCGCCGCATCATCCTCCTGACCGGCAACCCGACCGCCCAATCGTTTCCTACCGGCGATGTGCCCACTGCGGCGATTTCACCCACAGACACCAGCTCTGCCTCAAGACCCTTGGCCCTGAGAGTGCTGACAACCCGGTCCGTGATGAAGCCCTGCGCTATGCCATTGAAGGTCAAGGCCGCGCCCGGGACAAGTTGGATCCTCGCGGACGACACCTCAACCTTGCTCCATCCAGTCACCGCGCCCGCCGCCGATAGCGCCGGCGACAGACTGGAACTCCATGTTCGCCACGAAGGCGGCCGGGAACAGACGCTCTCGATTCCGCCCTCGGCAGCCGCGGCAGTTGCAGCCCATCTGACGCACATGCTGCGCGGCGAGCGCGGCGCCGTGCTGGCCCCGAAGGCCAGGAATTAAGCCCGACCGAGGCGTCCGCCATTCTCGGCATCTCGCGTCCACTCGTCGTCCTGCGCATGCATCGGGGCTAACCGCTATTCTGCTATTTGGGCAAACACCGACGCGCCTTGCTGAAGGAGGTGCTCACCCTGAAAACGAGGCGACACACGGCAGGCTGCGGTGGATGCGCTTACTGCGGACACTGAAGACCTGATCCAGACCCATCGCCTCAAGACCGGTCGTCGTGGGCTATGATGAGTGATAGGCATCTTGCCGCCCCGCAGTTGCATTGCCGACGGAACGCTGACACTAGCGAACTGCGGGGTAAAGACGCGGAAGCCACCGCTCGATGATGTCAACAGGAAAGCCGAGACGGATCTTTCCCTTCGCGCTGGCCGATGTCAGGACACCGCAGTTTAGCAGACCGGACAGCACCGTCCTTGCCTGACGTTCTTGGTATCCGGTTAGCGCCTGAATTTGCGAACGCGAAAACTCTCCGCTGAGGACGGCCTCACGCAACAATGGCCAACTTCCTTTTGGAAGCCGCTGCATTTGAACCTCCTCATTGCACCAGATCTCGATGCGGTTCAGCAACTCCTCCGGCTTGAGCAGTTCTTCCATGAATGTGACCTGGTCCAGGCAACATGATAGGAAGAAGGCGGTAAACTCAGTGAGGCCCGCTTGTGTGAGGTCGCCCCGGCCATCCAGATCGCCACGCCTTGGCTGGTCGGCCTGGGACAGCAGGCGTTTGTAGTCTGAGACATTTCTGGCAAGACCCCGCGAGACCGACCAAAGTTCCGAGCCTATTCCGAGATCGCGCAAAAGGGCATGCGAAAACAGTCGCGAGACGCGTCCATTACCATCAAAGAACGGGTGTATCCATGCCAGTCGGTGATGAGATGCGCCAACCCCGATGATTTGCTGCAGCTTGGAAAGCATCCTGAGGGAGTAGCCCTCGACGAACCGTGCAAGGAGCGGCTCGATCATTTCGGGATCCGGGGCGATGTGTTCACCCACCTTGACATGCCGTGTTCTGAGTTGGCCCGGGACCATTTTAATTTCTTCGCCGGTATCAGGATTGCGGATAATCAGTAGCTCGTCCGGTAGCCGCCGACAAAACTCCCCGTGAATCCAGCAAATACCGTCGAGCGACAAAACCGGAAACGGCATGTCGCCTCCGTCAATGAGCTGCTGAACCTCGATATGGGCGCGAGCCTCGAGCTGAAGATTGCGTTTCTCTGGTTCTTGCGCAAAATCGCCCGCCATGGCTCGATCGATATCGATTGGGAGTGTGTTGTGTCCTTCTATGAGATTTGAGTAGTAGCAGTTCATCGAGCGCACCAGATTGCCGACCGATGAGCGCATGATGGGATGCAGGCGTGCGGCGAAGCGACTGGCGGAAGAGGTCAGTTCGATCGCCAGATCTTCCAAGTCCCGATTGCTTTCGGGTAGAAGGGGTTCCATGCTCGCCGAGCTGACCATACTTTGCCGATCTCTATGCCGTTAAATTCTTCTTTCTGAGCATAGCGATAGCTATCAAATGAATCAATCATTTTGCCGGTTTAATTGCCGGTTTCGATCAAGGCCGGATGTCTGAGAGAGTCACCCGCTTTCCTCGCGATGAGCTTCCCTCGAACACCATGGTGCCAATCTCCCAGGGGGTCGCAACCCGTCGACAGCATCGCCTCGAACTTACTCATCCTCCTGAGTTTCTGGATCTGGATCCGTGACAGAATCCACTTCAATCCGCCGACTGAGCATCCCCGCGTCTTCCAACGCCTCCATGTCGGGCAGGTCGCGCAGTGTCTCCATGCCGAAGGCCGACAGAAAATGTTTCGTCGTCACATAGGTGTCGCTTGGCACTTAATTATGAGAATGTCATACAAATTATTCCAAATGCGGGAGTGGGAAAAAGGTGGGGGTAAGAAATATAGCGTAACCAGAGCCCTTTTCAGAAGGGTACTCGTGGATGTCACAATTGAAGCTGAATGTTGTGGTCGAGTTAGTCGGGCTCGATGGCGCTCGACAGTGTCGAGAGATTGCGATCGTCGACCGCAGTGTCGACGGAGTGGGACTCGACGCGCTCGGCCTGTCCCTGGCAGAAGGCAAGGCGATACAGGGCCGCCTGCAAGAAGAGCTTACGCAGTTTCGTGGCCGCTTTCAAGGGGTTCATGACTATCGATCTCGCACGGTCCATTCGCTCTTCGGTATTTGTCACCTGCGGGTGCCTCGGTTCCGCAGCTGCACCTGCGGAAAACCGGCGAAGTCGAATACCGGAAACATCGAGACCTTGTTGAAGGGCAGAGCGACGCCGGAATTGGAGCGCGTACAAGCGGAGCTCGGTTCGCGCCTGTCGTTTCGTGAAGCAGCTCGTGTACTCGACCTTTTTGTACCGACCGCGCGGCCACACAATCATCGAACCGTCGTCAACCGGCTCGCCAAGGTGGCCGATCAGATCGAAAAGTGGGATGCCGCGAGTCCCTATCGCATGAGCCGGGCCGGCGGATCCCCCATTTCCGTCTTCATTGATGGCGCCTATATCCGTGCAGTTCCCGGATATCAGAGCCGGCATTTCGAAATCGCCATGGGACGCGTTGTTTCACCGGGGCGGCTACCGCGTCAGTTCGCGGCCGCACCGCATGTGACCACCGGCAAGCACGATGCGGTTCGTGCCGCAATGCGTGCGCAAGGATGGCTGCCTGGCCGCGACGTCACTGTTTTCAGCGACGGAGACGTCGGGCTGCAAAGCATCGTGCTCAGTGCAACAAGGCAGCCCGTGACGCATATTCTTGACTGGTTCCATCTGTCGATGCGGCTCCGGCACATCGAACAGACGTGGCAAGGCCTCAGTCATATCGGCGATCTGAGTATCTATCTTCGAGATGTTGCGGTTGATGTGCCGAGGCTTCGCCATCTGCTTTGGAGCGGCTACGTCAGGAAGGCGACGAAAGCCGTGAAGAATATGCTCTACCAGTTGGAACAGCACGCCACGCTTCGTGACGCCAACCAAAAGTTCAAGCGATTATCCGTATTGATCAGCAATCTCCGGTCCTACCTGGTCCAGAATACAACGTCGATTGTCGATTACTGCATCGATATCGGTCGGGTCAGCCGATATTGAGTTCTCCGGCCGAAAGCGCCGCCAATAGCCTCGTGAACGCTCGGATGAACAAGAAGCGGCAGATGCGTTGGTCTCCTGCCGGCGCCCATCGGGTATTGCAGGTCCGGGCAGCGGTTGCCGATGGTCGGCTCAAGCAAGCCAGGTTTGCCCGTGCGGCTTGAACCCCACCTTTTTCCCGCTCCCATCGAGAACGAAGCCATCCTGATCGACGGCCCGCCAAAGCCAGTGCTTCTTGCCGCCGATGGAGATGACCACTTCATCAAGATACCATTTATCGCCGAGCCGACCCTTGGATTTCCGTCGGATATCTTTCGCAAAGCGCCGCCCGAATTTCTCGGCCCAAAGGCGCACTGTGTGGTGCGAGACAATGATCCCGCGCGCCGCCAGCAAGTCTTCCACCATCCGCAGACTGAGCGGGAAACGAAGATAAAGCCAGACGGCATGCGCAATCACTTCAGCTGGGAACCGGTGGCGGCGATAAAGGGGATCACGAACGGTTTGGGTCATGCCGCAAAATCGCATAGGCCAATTGCCGCGCGGTTAACGCAACGATGCCGCTTGGCGGCGGGCCGAAAGGGGGCAGGCCGATGAAGTGCCGCCCACCGCGTTGAAGTCGGAGCCGGTTCGAGATCCGGAAACCGGTCATGCAATCTCGCCAGTGGATGCCGCCGCGCTGTGCATCAAGCCGCGAAACCTTCTGACAGAGCGACAGGTCAAAAAGGTCGATGTCCTGAAGCAGGGATCTGATGCGTTCGCCGAGATGCGACGCTTGGCGATGCGCTCAACGGGATCCTTCGCGGCAAGAGATCGGCACCACTGGATGCGTGGATCGACGATGCGATCGACTCCGAACTCATTCCGATCATGCGGTTCGCTCGCGTCCTGCGCAGAGACATCAATGCCATCAATAATGCCATCGAGCTGCCGTGGCAGCAATGGACAGGCCGAAGGCCAGATCAACCGCCTCAAGACCCTCAAGCGCGCAATGTATGGTCGGGCAGGTCCTGAACTGCTGAGGGCACGAATGCTACCACGCTCCACACAAAGAGGAAGAACCCCTTTTCTTGCCGCCCGGGCTGGCGAGGCCCGTGTCCCCGCATTCCCATTGTGGCTTGGCACTCATGAGGACCGTTCCACATATGAGGAAGAACCTCTTTTTAGGCGCCCTCAATCTCCACTCCCTGGAAGAACCTTTTCCGCCTGCAGCCGTTCGTAGATGCGGTCGAACATGACTTCGGTGTCCATACAGTCATGGAAGCCGTGCTGACGCGCCTTGATCGTCGAGACGAGAGAATGGTGCGGATAGGTCCGGTCGTGTCTCAAGAGATAGTCGAGGAACTGCCAGGATGACACGATACGGTCGTAGGGGATCTTCCGCAGCCCATGCCTTTCAACGATCCGGTCCCAGACCGCGAACTTGTCCGGCATGACCCGCGCCATTGAGAACGCGTGATCGATACCCGGCTCCGCCCCAAAGCGTTTCGCAATGCGTGGCCATAGATTGCGCCAGGAAAAGCAGTCTCCATTGGCGATATTGTAGGTTTCACCCGCGCAGCGCGGCTCCTCGCATGCCCAGTGGATTGCCCGGGCCAGAAGATCCGTATCCACCGCCTCCTGAAAGCAGGCCGGGTCTCCGGAAAATCGCATCGGCTGCCCGAGTTCGGCGCAGATCGCCGCATAGACGCCGATGGCCATAGCCGCATTCATCGGATTGTTAAGCGCATAGCCGCAGACGATCTGCGGCCTGAGAACGGTAAAACTCCAGCCCTCCGCGGCCGACCGTTCTCGAACGAGATCCTCCTGATCATAATAGAAGTTGGAGGCGATGAAGCGGGGATCGGATTCCCGCGCCGGCATCCTGTACGGGCCGTGGTGTACGCCGTAGGCCTTGGTGCCCTGGAGCAGCACGACATGACGTTCGGACTCGGCGGGCAGCGCCTCGAGCAGATTGCGGAGCATGCGGGTATTGGTGCCGACCTGCTCGGCAGAGGTCCAGCCGCTGACGAGTTCCGGCTCTTCCATGAGCGCTGCGTAGACGACATGGGTGACAGGTCCCACATCCGCGAGCGCCACAGCCAGGCTGTCGCCGTCTGTCAGATCAGCCGATATCCAGCGTTGGGCTGGAAAGTCGGGCTTGCGCCGGGAAAGGCCCACGACATTCCAGCCTTCCAAGGCGGAGAAGTGCTCGAACGCCGCACGACCGACGACGCCCAAAGCGCCTGCGATCAGAACGGTCTTTCTGGTTTCGCTGGTCATCACGCGATCGCATAGCCTCCGTCGACAGGCAGCGTGACACCGTTGATGTAGCTTGCGGCCGGAGACACAAGGAAACCAATCACCTGGCCGACCTCCCGGGGTTCGCCCCAGCGCGCCATCGGAATTCGCTTCAGGATCGGCCCCGCACGATCAGGATTGCTCATCGCATTGACCGCCATGCGGGTCTTGACCCAACCAGGCGCGATCGCATTCGTTCGCACACCATCCGCTGCCCACGATGCTGCAAGTGCCCGGGTAAAGGATTCGATCGCCCCCTTGCTCGCCGAATAGGCCGGGTTGCCCGAAGAGCCGAAGATCGACCACATCGAAGCGAAATTGACGATCGCACCCCGATTGGCCTTCAGCTGCGCTTCAAGCGCGTAGCACAGCTGCTGGGTGCCCCTGAAATTGACCTCCATGACCTTGTCGAAGCCGTCATTGGTGAATTCGCGGCGATCGTGCAGGATCGTTCCCGCCGCATTGACGAGCGCATCGACGCCCTCGAACCCACTTGCCAAACGGCTGATGGCCGCACCATCCCTAATGTCGAAATGCTGTTCGACCAGATCCGCATGATCGATTTGCTCTTCCACATCGAGACCGAACGACCAGACCTTGAAGCCGTCAGCCAGAAGTTGCTTGACGCAGGCCTGTCCGAGCCCGGTGCCGCCACCCGTTACGATCGCAGTTTTCTTTGGTGCAGACATGAGATGGTTCCTGACCTTTGTTGTTTGGGTGGAAGGGGCGAGTTGCCCGGATGCTAGCCGGGAATGAGTTCAAGGCCGCGGCTTGCAAAGCGGGCAGCCAGTGGCGCCAGCCTTTCGGCTTCGGGGTCGGTGGCATTGCCTTGCCGGGCGCGCTCCGCGATGCCGACGAAGATCACGGCAAAGCGAAAGAGCGCGAAGGCCTCGTGGGCCGGCTCCAGCGGCGCGGCGGAAACCGCGTGCCGCATGTAGTGAGCGACGAAGCGCTCGCGCGACGGAATGCCCTCTACCTCAGCGCCAAGCCCACGGATGCCGCCATATTCCTCGGGCATCGTTCGCCAGGGCATGCAGCAGAAGCCCAGATCGGCCAGCGGGTGGCCGAGCGTGGAGAGCTCCCAGTCGAGAATGCCGACGATCTTTGGCTCTACCGGGTGATAGATCAGATTGCCGATCCGATAGTCGCCGTGGACGATGGCCGCCTGTCCGTCGTCTTTCGGGAGTTGATCTTTCAGCCGCTCGGCGAGCCGGTCGACCTCCGGAATATTCATTTCCTGGGCTGCCTGCCACTGGGACCGCCAGCGGCGATACTGGCGTTCGAAATATCCGGTGGGACGCCCATAATCACCAAGTCCGACGTCGTCCGGACGAACTGCGTGAAGCCGTGCGAGCGTTTCGCCCATGGAAAGGTATATCGCCTCGCGCTCCGCCGGCGCCAGGTCCGGCAGCGCCGCATCGTGAAACACACGGCCTTCGAGCCGCTCCATGAGATAGAATTCGGTGCCCAGAACCGACGTGTCGTTGCAGAAAGCGACCGGTCGGGGAACCGGAACATCGGTCTCGGAAAGGGCAGTGAGCACCCGGAATTCGCGGTCGACCGCATGCGCACCCTTGAGAATCTGCCCGCCCGGCTTCTTGCGCAGTACATAGGCCTTATCACCGGCACGGAGAAAGAAAGTCGGATTTGACTGACCGCCGGCGACGTCCTCGATCGTCTCCAGTTCGCCAAAATCCCTCGCCCGCAGCCAGGCGGCAAATGCGGTGGTATCGATTGCCAAACTCAACGGTCGTACCTCCTTGCTTCCTCGCGCAGCACAAATTTCTGGATCTTACCGGTCGCCGTTTTCGGCAGTTCGTCGAACACGAATTTCCGCGGTATCTTGAATCCGGCCAGATGAGATCGGCAGAAGGTCATCAACTCGTCGGCGTCAACCAGGGCACCGGGTTTGAGTTCGATGAATGCGCACGGTGTCTCGCCCCATTTCTCGCTCGGCATGGCGACCACGGCGGCCAACATGACAGCAGGGTGGCGGTGCAGGAGGGATTCGACCTCGAGCGAAGAGATGTTTTCGCCTCCGGAGATGATCACGTCCTTGGCACGGTCGGTGATCCGCATCGCCCCATCCGGCTCGCGGACGGCAATGTCTCCAGTGTGGAACCAGCCATCCGCGAAAGCGGCCTCCGTAGCCTCCGGATCCTTGTGGTAGCCTGCCATCAACGTGTTGCCGCGCAGCAGGATCTCGCCCGCTGACTGAGAATCGGCGGGTTGGTCCTCGCCTGTCTCCGGATCGACGATGCGAATGTCCCCGGAGGTTTTATGGCGCACGCCCTGGCGCGCCAGCCATTCGGCCTTGGTGACCGGATCGTCATTGTGCATTCCGTCGGCCAGTTCCCCGATCGAGGCCGGACCGTAGCTCTCGGTCAGCCCGTAGAGGTGCACGAGATCGAAGCCGATCGCATCAAGCTGGCTGATCAGCGAGGCCGTGGGTGCAGCGCCGCCGGTGGCGACGGAGACCCGCCTGTCGGTCCCTTTGAGGGCCGAGACCTTCGGGTCGTTGAGCAGCATGTAGAGCACCACCGGCGCGCAGGACATGTGGGTGATATCCGCATTGGCGACGAGGTCGAGTATGGTCGCGGGTTCGACGGCATCAAGGCAGACATGGGTGCCGCCAGCAGCCGTCACCGCCCAGGTATGGGCCCAGCCATTGCAGTGGAACATCGGTAGCGTCCAAAGATAGCGCGTGCCTGCACCGAAGCCGAGCGAAAGCGCGTTGCCCATGGCATTCAGGAAGGCGCCACGGGCATGACAAACCACGCCCTTGGGGTTTCCCGTCGTGCCCGAGGTGTAGTTCAGGCAGATAGGTTGCCATTCGTCGGTGATGGCGCGCTCATCTAGGCGAGCTTCAGGATCGACCTCGCCGGAGAGAAGTCCGGGCGTTTCCCCCTGCCCCGCGACATCGCTGAGACGGATGGTTCTCACGGCCGCATCCGCCGCCGCCTGCAGCGCCGAAACGCCCACAGCATCATCCACCAGGAGCAGACGGGCCTCGGAGTGGCGCAGAATGTAGCCGATCGCCTCGGCATCCAGTCGGGTGTTGATGGTATTCAGCACCGCGCCGAGCGCCGGAAGCGCAAAGTGTGCGGCCAGCATCTCCGGCCGATTGCGGGAGATGATCGAGACCACGTCGCCAGGTCCGATCCCGGCCCTCTTCAATAGATCCACAAGGCGGACGGCGAGCGTGTTGAACTGGGCATAGGTCCAACTGCGGTGGCGCCAGAGGACAGCAGTGCGTTCGGGATGAGCTTCGTTTTCCCGCGCCAGAAAGCGAACCGGGTTGAGCGGTTGGAAATTCGCTTCGCGCCTTTGAAGATGCGGGTCAGTCCAAGTCATCGCCTGCCCCATCGACCCGCCAAGCCCAGAAATCCCGACCTTTGCCAGCCATCTCGCGATTGATAACCATCTTGTGGACCTCGTCGGCGCCATCGACCAAACGCGCCTGCCGGGCATAACGGTAGATCCATTCGAGCACCGTATCCTTGGAATAGCCGCGGGCGCCATTGATCTGGATCGCTCGGTCGACTGCCTGGTGAAGCACGTTGGCGACGTGGATCTTCGCCATGGAAACCTCGGTACGCGCATATTCGCCGCGATCGATCGCCCAGGCCGCCTTCATCACCAGAAGCCGGCCGATCTCGATCTGCATGCCGAGGTCCCCGAGCATGAGCTGGATGCTCTCGCGATCAGCCAGCCGGACACCGAAACCTTCCCGCTTGGCGGCGTAGTCCGATGCGATCTCGACCGAGCGCTTGGCGAGCCCCAGCCAACGCATGCAATGCGTCAGCCGTGCAGGACCAAGACGGGTCTGGGTGACTTTCAGTCCTCGCCCGATCCCGCCGAGGATCTGGCTTTCGTGAACGCGCAGCCCGTTGAAAATGAGTTCGCAATGACCTCCGTGTTCTTCCGGCCCCATGATGCCGATTCGGCGTTCGATCTCCCAGCCAGGCTGGTCCTTGTGGAACAGGAAGGCGGTGAGACCACTGCGTGGATCGTCACTGGTGCGGGCAATCAGGATGAAATGGCTCGCCTCGCCGGCACCGGTAATGAACCATTTGGTGCCGGAAATGACATAGTCCTCGCCGTCCTTCACCGCCTTCGTGGCGATCATTGAGGGATCAGAGCCGCCGCCCGGATGGGGTTCGGTCATGGCGAAGGCCGAACGCACCTTGCCGTCGCCGATCGGATCGAGCCACTGGCGCTTCTGCTCCTTGGTGCCCATCATCGACAGCACCATCATGTTGCCATCGTCGGGGGCTGCGGAATTGAAGACCGCGGGACCGAAGATGGAGCGGTTCATCTCCTCGTAGCAAACCGCCATCCCCGTGCGACCGACACCAAGACCGCCATCTTCCTTCGGCAATTGAAGGCACCAGAGGCCTTCCGCGCGAGCCTTGGCGCGAAGCTCGTTGAGAAGCGCCAGGCTGATGTTCTCGTGATCGTCGTAGGAGCTTTTCACGCTCTCGAGCGGCAGCACCTCGTTCTCGACGAAGGCGGCAATGCGCTGCCTGAGTTCTTCCAGCGATTGGGAGATTGTGAAGTCCATTGTCGATTTCTCCTAAAGTCCTGAAACCAGATGTCCGCCGTCGGCGACAACCTCGGTCCCGGTCATGAAGCGTCCGGCATCCGAAGCCAACAGCAGAAGTGGCCCATCGAGATCGGACACATCACCGATGCGGCGCATTGGCACACGCTTGATCATTGCCTGGCCGTGCCCGCTCTCAAAAAAGCCCTGATTGATCTCGGTGCTGAAATAGCCGGGGCAGAGCGCATTGACGCGAATGTCAAAGCGCGCCCACTCAAGCGCCATGGCTCGCGTGATTTGCACGAGACCCGCCTTGGCCGCAGTGTAGGCGCCGACCCCTCCGACCACGCGCTTGCCGAGGATCGAGGCGACATTGACGATCGAACCGCCCTTGCCGCTGTTGCGCATGCCCCGCGCAGCCGCCTGGGCGACGTTGAAGGCGGCGGAAAGATCGACATCAATGACGCTCTGCCAGTCCTCGGGGGAAAGATCCATCAGCGCGCCGGTGCGCGAAATGCCTGCATTATTGACGACAATATCGAACCGTTCATCCGCCAGAGCAACCCGAACAGCCTGACCGTCTGCAATATCGAGAACCAGAGGTGTGGCTTCACCGCCATTCTTGGTGATCTCGCGGCAGGCTTGATCAAGCGCCTCGGCGCGGCGGGCAGCCAAAACAACGCACGCACCGCGAGACGCCAGAAACTGCGCGAAATGCCTGCCAAGCCCGCTGGATGCGCCGGTTATCAGGACGCGCTTCCCAACAATGTCGAACAATGGATCTGGTGTCACTTATGCGGACTCCCTGCTGGCCAGCATCTCGACCCGCCAAATGGCCGCGGCGAGCATAGCCGGATCGACCGGTCTGTCGAGATTGGCGAGATGCGGCGCGACCATGGTCCACTCGGCCATCTGGTCAATCTCGCTTTCGGTCGGATCATCCATGCCGAGTTCGGGCAATGAAGCCGGCAGGCCAATCTCTCGGTAAAACGCCATCAGGTCGAGGATATCATCGTCCGAGCGTTCCTCGGCGGCCCATTGTACGAGTAGCGCCCAGGCAATCTGGTAGCCGTGAATCGCGTTCATGGCATCGCGCGTCTTTACGATGCCGCGGGTCAGAGAGTGAGCCAGTGACAGACCGCCATTCTCAAAGCCGAGCCCGCTCATCAGCACCGCAGCCTCGACTACGGCCTCCAGTTCCGGCGTGACCTCGTTCCGCTTGCAGGCAGCCACGGCGGCCACCCCATTCAGCCGGATGGTGCGATAGCAACAGTCGGCAATCGCGATTGCGGTTAGCAGGGGCCGGGTGCCGAAGGGCGTGACACCGGTGCCGGCCAGGCAACCGTCGGCCTCGAACTTCTTGGAAATCGCATCCCCGATCCCGGCGAGCAGAAACATGACGGGTGCCTTGGATATGAGCGCTGTGTCGACGAGCACGAGATCCGGATTGGCCGCCATCCTGTCGACGGCGATCATGACGTGGCTGTCGTCATACATGGCGATCGCTGCACTGGTGGGGGAATCGTTGGAGGCGATGGTCGGCACGGTAAAGACCGGCTTGCCCAGCCGGACCGCCAGTGCCTTGGCCGCATCGAGCGACTTGCCGCCGCCAACACCGATGACGAGGCTGACATCATGGCCGCTAAGCTGCTCCTCCAGCCCGGCAATCGCCGCGCGGGTTATCTCGCCTTCCAGGGTAAGGCAGACAGGTGCAAGTCCCTCTTCGTCGCAAAGGTGGCGAAGCTTCCCGCCGAGCAGGTTCATCACATGCGCATCACCGACCAATACAGGCGAAACACCATATGAACGCGCTTCGATACCCAACCGGTTGAGCGCACCGGGGCCCTGGACATATCGCCGGGGACTGCCGAATATGCGAAGTGCCGATGCCGTCATCAACGCACCAGTTCCATCGCACGGTCCTCGCCCAGGCCGATCGCAGTATAGTGTCGGCGCGTAGCCTCCAGCTTGGTGAAGACGTCCTCGTAGCCGAGCGCCACACCTTGCGGATCGACATAGACGTAGCCGCCGGTCACGTGGAACAGGGTGACCATTTCCTCGACATCGTCGGGAACCACGAGCGTATGGGTTTCGCCAGCCGGCTCGAAGGCGTAGCTTTGTGGCACGGCTTCCCAGTCGTGCTCAAGATAGCGCCAGCGACCGCGAAGCGTGAAGGCGTGCACCGGGCCGGCATGGCGGTGACGCGACAACACGCCGGAATTGCGGACCCGCAACAGGTTGACGTAGTAGCCCTGGCTCACACACAGGACCAACGGCTTGAACCAGACCCCGTCGACCTGCGGCACCCAGAGCTTCTCGTCTCCGTCGAGATCAAGCGCACCGGGGACGAACACGTCCGAAACCATACCGAAGGGTTGCGGTTTGGCATATGCCACCTTGCTGGTGTCGATCCTCGAGGTGTTGGTTGCAGTCATCGCACGTATCCTCCCATTGTCGCTCCCCTCCGCTCAGACACCATCACGGATTGCAGTCATGAACCGGGGAATATCAACAGCATATTTGCTTTCGAGATACTCCTGCGATCCACATTCAAAGAAACTGTCGGCAAGGCCTATCTTGACGAGCGGCTTCTGGATCCCGGCCTCGTAGAGGGCCTCTATGACTAGGGTTGTGAGCCCGCCGGTCGTCTTGTGGTTTTCAGCAACGATCAGGCGCTTGTGCCGCTTGGCGAATTCGATCACGCCGGCCTTATCAAAGGGCTTGATGGTGCCGACGTGAAGTACGCCAACATTCTTGCCGTCATCTTCGGCCATCCCGGCAGCGTCGAGCCCGCGGGCGCTCATGTAACCCGTCGAGATGAGACCGATCTCGCCATCGCCCTCGCGCAGCACCTTCGCCTTGCCGAGCTCGAAGCGATAATCCTCTGGCAATTCGACAGGCACCTTGCCGCGCAAATTGCGAACATAGACAGTGCCTGGAATATCGGCGACAGCGCGGACCACCTGCTTGAATTCGGTTGCGTCGCACGGATCGATGATCGTCAGATCCGCGATACCACGCATCATGTTGATGTCTTCGGTCGCCTGATGGGTGGCGCCATAACCGTTGACCAGTCCAGGCATGCCGGCGAAGATCTTCACGTTCGCCATGGAATGGGCGCAGGCGATGGCGACGAAATCATAAGCACGGCGGGTGATGAAGACCGAATAGGTGGTGCAGTAGGCGATCTTGCCGGTCTTTGCGAGACCGGCGGCCACCATGATCAGATTCTGCTCGGCCATCCCGACATTGAAGAAACGTTCGGGGTGGGCGTCTCGAAACGGCAGAATGTCGCTGTAGCGCCCCATGTCGGCTGTCAGACCAACAATTTCGGGGCGTGTGTTCGCCATCTCGGCGAGCGTGTTGCCGAACGGTGCGGTCTCCGTGATTTTGCCCGCAACGTCGACGACCTCGCCCATTCCGCGCGTGCGGTTACCAATCGTCTGGGTCTCAGGCATTTTCTCTCTCCAACTCTTCGATAAGCGTTTCCCATTCGTCGTTGCCGACGCGGACAAAGTGCGCCCTGTCACGGGCCATGATGGTGGGAACGCCGTATCCGGGCGTGGTGCGCAGAACGATGGCCTTCGGCTTGCCATTCTGTTCACGGCACTTTCCGAGCGCATCGACAAGCGCTTCCATGTCGTTTCCATTGACCTCGTAGGTCTCAAAGCCGAAGGCTGTCATCTTGTCGGCCACGGGCTCGATGGCGACGGTCACCGGACCGTCCGCCTGGATGCCGTTGCAGTCGATCAGCGCTACAAGGTTGTCGCACTTGAATGTCGCAGCACCCATCGCGGCTTCCCAGGTCGATCCCTCGTCGAGCTCCCCATCGGAAAATTCGCAGAAGATCCGTGCGTTCGACTTGTCGAGCCTGACGCCGATCGCCATACCGACGGCCTGGCCGAGGCCATGGCCGAGCGAACCGCCGACGATCTCGACACCCACTGTCTCGTCGAAGGTGCTCATTGGAAGCGCTGACCCGTTGAGTCCATAGGTCGGCAATTCATCATCGGCGAGATAACCGGCTTCCGCAAGCACGGCATACATGGCGATGGAGTAATGCCCCGTCGATAGCAGGAAACGGTCCCGGTCCTTCCAGTCCGGTCGCGCGGGATCGTGCCGCAGCTCATGAAAATAGATGGCGGCGAGACAATCGGCGATGGCCAGGCCCTGGGCGATATAGCCTTCGCCCTTGCCCGACGCCATATGCATCATCTTGCGCCTGAGATTGAGTGCACGCGCGCTCAACTCTTCGATGTTCGCCGTGGCGGGCGGGAAGTTCGATTTCAACACGACAACAAGCTCCTGATTTGTATGGTATGTTTCATTACGATCCGCGCTTCACGACACTCTGTCCGCGGGATCGGGGTGATGGGTTTTGCGGTGGCGAAGCAACGTGAAGATGATCGACGCTGCGGCCATAAGCAGGATCGTCGCCGTCAATGGCTGGAACAGCCAAATAAGACTGCCTTCGTTCAGGATCATCGACCGACGGAAATTCTCTTCTGCAATCGGTCCGACAATCGCGGCAATCAACAAGGGCGCAACCGGATATTTCGCCTTCGTCATCAGGTATCCGAGGACGCCGGCCACAAGCATGACAAGGACGTCAAATGGCTCGTTGCGTACGGCGAATGATCCCACGACCGAAAACACGATGACGAGCGGCCACAGATAAACCGCGGGGACCTGGACGACGCGTATCCACATTCGGATACCGAGCAACCCGATCGCCAGCATGCAGACATAGGCGAGGGTCATGGCCAGGAAGGATCCGAAGACCAGTTCCGGCGCTGCAGCGAAAAGCCCGGGGCCTGGCTGCACACCGGCAATAAGCAGCGCACCCAACAGAACCGCAGACTGGGTGTTTCCCGGCACACCCAAGGCCAATGTGGGGATAAGCGAGCCCATGTTGCTGGCGTTGTTGGCCGCTTCCGCGGCGACCACGCCCTTCGGCTCACCCTCGCCGAAACAATCCTCAGGCTTTGCCAGCCGCTTGGTTTCGTTATAGGCGAGATAGCCGCCGATATCGCCTCCGACACCCGGCAACATTCCCGACACGAAACCGATGGCCGTCGATCCCAGCATGGTGGGCCCCAATCGCTTCACCCAGTTTGCGCCAAGTTTAAAGGATCCCAGCACACTCATGCGCTCATGGACGTTGCTGACACGTTCTAGCTGGATTAGCGCTTCGGAGACGCCGAAGATGCCGACAAGCATGGGGATGAGCGAGATCCCTCCGGAAAGTGATGTATTGTCAAAGGACAGCCTTGGGAATCCTGCTATCGGATCAAATCCGATGGATGCTACAATCAGTCCGATGAAGGCGCTGACGAAACCCTTCGCCATCGATCCCCCACCTACGGATGCGATGATCGTCAAGGCCAGTATGGCAATCGCGAAATATTCGGGGGTTCCGAAAGACAAGGCGTAGCGCGCAAGCGCCGGAGCAAAAAGCGACAGCAGAAGCGTCCCTACCAGCCCGCCGACAACGCTTGCCACCAGCGAAATCGTCAGGGCCTGACCGGCTTGCCCTTTCTGCGCCATCGGGTAACCATCAAGGGCCGTCGCGGCGGAAGACGGTGTCCCCGGAGTCTTCAGCAGGACCGCAGGGATGGCGCCCGCATAGCAGGCGCCATTGTAGATGCCCAGCAGCAAGACGAGACCCGTCAATGGATCGAGTGTGAAGGTGAACGGCAGAAACATCGCCATTCCGACCGTAGCCGACAGTCCGGGGATCGCTCCAACCGCGATACCCAGGACCACTCCCAAAGGGATCATCATCAGGACGGAGAGGTCCATCAGAGCCACAGCGCCCTCATACCAGCCACTCATATCAGAACTCCGAACAAGCGTGTTGCCGGCAAGGCGACGTCGAGCCCAAAACGAAACAGGGAATAGATCAAACCGCTCAAAAGCACCGGTGCGGCAATAAGCAGCACCGGATTAGCGACGCCGATAATTGCCATCTCGATTCCCAGAAACAGCGCCGTCGAAAGCGGAAAGCCCAACGGCTCGATCAGGTTGAGATAGGCAAGAACCAGCGCCACCGTGCCGAGCACCTTGAACAGCGCCCTGCCTCGCGGCAGCCCCTCGTGGGGCTCCCTGTCAACAAAGAGGTACAGCGAGAGAACCACCAGCCCAGCGCCGCAGATGCGCGGCATGAAAGCCGGCCCGGGATCCTGATCGAGCATGCCGGGACGGATCCCGGCTGAAGCAGCCAGGATCCCGATTCCGAACAGCAGAACCAATGCCGGTGGTACGACGGATCCTTTCGACACGATCCGGACCTTCTCAGTTCTTTGTGAGGCCGAGAGTTTTCAGGAGTTCGCCGTAACGGGAATACTCGTCAGCCAGATAAGCGTTGAACTCACCTGAATCGAGATAGGCCGGATTGATGCCGGACTTGCCGATAAAGGACTGAAAGCTCTCGGAGTCGAACGCCTTCTTGAAGCAGTCGTTGAGAGCGGCAACCCGATCCTCCGGCGTACCCTTCGGCACAGCCAGACCGTAGATCGACCCTCCCGTGACATCAATGCCCAGCTCCTGAAGTGTTGGCGCGTCTGGCATCACGTCGATGCGCTGGTCAGTCGCCACACCAAGTGGCAAGAGATCGCCGGATTCGACCTGACCCACGACGTTGGACGCGTTCGTAACCAGGAGATCCACTTCACCGCTGAGTGCCGCGGGAATAGCCAGTGCGTCTCCCTGGTAGGGAATGTTCACGAACTGGCCCGACACATCGGTCGCACGCGCCACGTCCTGAAAGGTCACTGCGTAAGGGCTCGCCGGACCCGAAGTCGCGATGCGGAACTTCGTTCCGTCCTTCGCCGCGTTGATGACATCTTCCATCGATGTGTAATCGGAGCCCGAACGGACAAAGAAGCCGTGAGGGTCCAGGATGAAGCGCATCACGCCCTGAAAATCTTCATGGGTGACATCGCTGAGACCAAGATGCTTGAGCGCGCTGATCTCGGTGGGAGTGGTCGCGACCGTATAACCATCAGCCTCGCTGTTGCGGACAGTTTCCAGCGCCACGACACCGGAACCACCTGGCTGGTTGCTGATCACGATGTCCGCGTCGCAGACCTGTTCGGCCGCATTGGCGAGTGCCCGCGTGTTGGTGTCCGTGGAACCACCGGCGGCGAAGCCAATAACAATTCGGATCGGTTCAGCCGGAAAATCCGCGGCGGAGGCCGGAAGCGCAAAGGCCGCTGCTGACGTGGTCGCCAGCAAGATACCGGCCCGAATTCCAAAGCTCTTTGATTTCATCATTCTTTTTCTCCTCGATACAAGCCGCTTGATCTTCAGCTTGCTTCTCCTCTTGTTATGTCCGCTATCCGGACATATAGTCCGTTATCCGGACACACTGCAATATCGCTTCTTAACAAATGTGTGTCAACAACCATATTTGCCGGGCACACGCTCAAAGGATCGGAGGTCGTTAAAATGGGGCATGACGCGAACCGGAAAACCGATTTGGATCCAAAGAATTACGTGGCATCTGTTGAAAAGGCGCTTCGTTTGCTTGAGCTGTTCTCCGAGAGGTCCCCCCAGCTGACACTGGGTCAGATTGTCAGGCTGGGAGGATACAGCCGGACGGCGACCTATCGGCTTCTGGGAACTCTGGAGCACCTTGAGTGGATCACGAGGACCGGTGATCGCTATCAACTCGGTCTAAAGGTGTTTCGGGTCGGTTCTGTCGCGGTAAACGCCCTGATGTTGCGTCAGGAGGCCAGTCAATCTATTTCCCAGCTCGCCGCACATTTTGGTGAAACTGTCTATCTCCTGGTGCCGGATGGGCTACGCGGCGTTTGCCTGGAGCGAATTGAGGGCAATGCGCAGGTCCAGATCATGGTGCTGGACATCGGTCAGTCACTGCCCCTTCACGCGGGCGGCGGACCGCTGGCGCTTCTATCCTACCGCGACGACCTGTTCGAGAAACTGGTGCCTTTCTGCCCGCTCGAACGTCCGAACGGAACAATGATAGGAGCCGACGACCTGTCGGCAATCCGCGAAGAAACCCGAAGGCGCGGCTATTCGAGAAGCATGGAAGATGTCACTCCGGGCGTCGGCGCGTTCGGAGCCCCCATTTACGATGCCCATGGGAAAGCGATCGCAGCCATAAGTATCGGCGGCCTGGCGCAAACGCTGAAAGCACGGGAAAGCGAACTCGCCCAGGGCCTGATGTCTTCCGCAGCGGAAATCTCGAAGCGATTGGGACATCTGGTCGACTAACGCCCCAAAGACTTCAACGCGACCGCGATCTAAGTGTATTCCTGATAAGCAGAATTCCCCAGAAAGCTCTATCCGATTGTTTTCACGCGATCACTGACGCTAAACCGGTTCTCGCTTTCGTTTGGAATTGCTCTACGAGACCAGCGTCAAACCGGGGCGCGCCCATTCCATCCGAACCAGGCGCCCAGACCCAGAAAGCGTGATGTAGGCGACGCGCCGATCGGTGCCACCGAAACAGATATTGGTGGTGTAGGGATCGGGCAACACAATTCGCTCAATCAGCTGGCCCGTCGGTGAGACGACGTTGACGCCACCCAGGCGAAGGGTCGCCACGGCAATGTTGCCGCAGTCCTCGACGGCGAGACTGTCATAGCGGTGAAACCCGGGCAGACCGGCCACCAGATCACCACCCGTAGGCGATGGCCAGTTCGGCGTGGCGACCTCTCCCGGTCCGGTAATGCGATACGACCAGAGCCGCCCGGACGAGGTCTCGGCGACATAAAGCAGTTTGCCATCTGGCGACAGACCGATGCCATTGGGCCCGATCAGCGGAAACGCCACCTGGCGGATCTCGCTGCCATCAAGACGGGCATAGAACACCGCGCCGAAATCAAGAGTACGGCCGGATCTGTGGCCGTGATCGGTAAAATAGAACCCGCCGTGACGGTCGCAGACAATGTCATTGGGGGCGCGGAGCGGAATATCCCCGCTGCTCGTATAGATCGTCTCCACCTTGCCGGTGTTCGGGTCGACGCGCTGGATGCTGCCGCCTGCATTGTCCGCGGCCCGACCGACGGGCTTGAGATAGGCCTCGTTGTCCCACGAGAAGCCGCCATTGTTGCAGACGTAGAGCATGCCGTCCGGGCCGAGGGCCGCGCCATTGGGCCCGCCGCCGGTATCGGCCAGACGCGACACCGACCCGTCCGGAGCAATCCGTCTCAGGCAACCGGCCGCGATCTCGGTCACCACCACGGAACCGTCGGGCATCACCACCGGTCCTTCGGGAAATCCGAGTCCCTCGGCCAATGTCTCAAAACGGCTCATGCGGCAGTCCCGCGATGGGCGCGAACGCCAAGCTTGCCCGCCAGTTCATTAATTGTGCATGCGATTGCAGCGGGGTCGAGGGGCTTCAGATCATCGACAGAGTAGAACCCGTAGGTCACGGCAATGCAGTCCATCCCTGCAGCGCGGGCAGCGAGCACATCCTGCGGGCCGTCTCCGACGTAAATCGAATCGGCAGCCTCTCCGCCTGCGCGTTCCAGACCGAGCAGGATCGGCGCCGGGTGCGGCTTCCGTTCAGCGGTATCCTCTGCCGTGACAATTGCCACGAAGTCTTCCGGCGCGATCCCTGCCACCGAGAGGTCGATGAGCGTGCGCTCAATCCCCTTGTTGGTCACCAGGCTCGGTTTGCGGCCATCGGCAATGAGCTCCCGGATCAGGTCTTTGGCCCCGTCAAATACACGGACCTGATCGGCGCATAGCGGGTAATTGGTCCTGTAGGCTTCATAGAGTTCGTCGGCGCGCTCGGGCGCGACAAGCCGGAACACCTCGGCCGGACGCATGGCATAAAGATCGGCAGGCAGGTCGGCCGGCGGGAACGGCTGTTCGAGCGTTTTGGTGAAGACCCTCCGGTAACAGCACTCGACGGCAGCACGGGTGTCGACCAGCGTCCCGTCGAGATCGAACAAGACGTGGCGGGCGGTTATCGCGATCATGGGGAGTCCTGACGTTTGGCTAAATGAGAAAGAATTTGCGCGCGCTTGCTCCACAACGGTTCGAGCGCCTGGCCGAGATCTCGAAACAGCGGATAAGCCTGGTGATAGACGGTCGCCAATGCGGGATCGGGTTCCACGGTTTTGGAAAGACGGATCATGGCGGCCGTGGCTTCGGGCAGGTCCTTGTGGCAACCAATGGCAACGGCCGCCATCATCGCCACGCCCAGCGCTCCGGTCTCCTCCGCCTCGAGCAAGCCGAGCGGCCGGTTGATCGCCGCCGCACAGATCTTCTGCCACAGCGGCGACCGGGCGCCGCCTCCGGTCAGGCGGATCTCTTCCACGGTGGTGTCGAGGGCAGCGTAGCAATCCACCATCGAGAACGCGACGCCTTCCATCACCGAGCGAACCATCTGCGCGCGCCCGGTGGCGGTGTCGAACCCGAAGATCGACGCCCGCGCATCGGGCACGAAGCGTGGGGCAGACATGCCCGATGTGTTGAAGTAGGGGTGTGTGAAGACGCCGCCCGAGAGGGGCGCGACAGCGGCCGCCTCCGCCTCGATAAGGGCGAACAGCTCCGAGCGGTCGTCGCCCGCTGCCTCAAGCCGGTCAAGATCGAAGGCGCGCAGGGCCCAGTCCAGGCACAGCGCCCCGCCCCCGGTATTGGCCATCAGCCTTTGCCATGCGCCATCCGGCATCAGGAACAGAAAGCCGACACCGGCCGGCTCCAAGATCGGGTGGTCGGTGGTCAGATTGTTCATGAAACTGGTGCCGATCACCGTGACCGCCTGGCCTGGGCGCACGGCCCCCGCGCCAAGTGCCGCCGACACCGCGTCGCCTGCACCGGTGACCACCGGCGTTCCAGCCCGCAGCCCGGTCATGAGAGCGGCTTCAGGTGTCACCTCGCCGACAATTGACCCGGTCGGCAGGACTTCAGGCAGTGCTGATGCGATCTCGCTGATGCCAGCGATTTCAAACAGGCGCTCGGAGAAGGTTCGCGCGCGGATGTCGCAAGGGAAGAAGGAGATATCGGATTCATCCGTCGCCAACCGGCCGGTGAGGCGGAAATTGATGTAGTCCTTGGCAAATAGAAGCGTGCCTATGGAGCGGTAGCGCTCGGGCTCATTGGCCTTGAGCCACGGCAGCAGCGCCAGCGGCACGCCGGGAATGGGAACATTGCCCGATATGGCATGGATCTCGTCAGCCACGCCATTCGCCCGCCATTCCGCGACCAGGCCCGCCGCCCGGGCGTCCGGCCAGGCGATGGCTGTGCCAAGCGGCTGGTTGTCGCAGTCCAAAGCCCACATGCCGCCCATATGGCCGGAAACGCCGACACCCGTAACATCGCCGGCGGTGAGACCGGCGTTGGCGATTGCGGCGCGGATACACTCCGCCACGCCCGCGAAGGTGACATCCATATCCTCCTCATGCCACCCGGACTGCGGGTGCAGAGACCTGGTTGCCCGGTGGGCGCTGGCGACAGCGCGCCCGGTGGCGGCCTCAAACACCACGGCTTTTGTGGCCGTCGTGCCCTTGTCGATGCCGATGACGTAACTCATTCCTGCGCCTCCTCGAGGAGCCGTGAGCGACGATCAGAAAAACCGCGGTAGACATCGCGCAGATCGCGATAGAGGCCATACCATTCGTCATAGTCCCGGCTTGCCACCGGGTCCGGTTCAAAGCGTGCGGAAACCGACGACGTGCTGGCCTGTGCGGTCGCGAGATCAGGCCATATGCCTGCGGCCACGCCCGCCATGAGGGCAACGCCGGTGGCGCCGGTCTGCTGGGCCGTCGAAATCTCGATGGGGATCTTGCACACGTCCGCAAACATCTGTGACCAGAAAGCGCTGCGTGCACCGCCACCCGTCAATGTCAGAACATCGATCTCGCCCGGCATGGCGGCCAGGCAATCGCGTGTCGCGAAGGCCAGCGCTTCGTAGACCGCGCGCATCAGATGGTCGCGCGTCGTCTGATTGCTCATGCCGAAGAAGCTGCCGCGGGCGCGCGGATCATAAAACGGGGCCAGGACGCCGGCGGTGTTGACATAGGGCAACAGCAAAACGCCGTCGGCGCCGCGCGGCGTTGCGGCCACTCGCTGTTCCATGGCGGGGAAATCCCATTTCCCGGCTGCGTCACGGATGCCGCCAAAATGATCAAGGAACCAGTCCATGGTAATTGTGCCCGAAGTGTTGGGCAGGATCCGCAGGTAGTTTTCATCCGGCATGGCAAACAGGAAGCCGAGACCCTCAGGTTCGCGTCCCGGCCGGTCGACGATCAGCGAATTGAGGCAAGAGGTTCCAAGTACAGTGATTGCCTCGCCAGGGCGGCTTCGACCTGCGCCCACGACATTGGCCACGGCATCGCCGCACCCGGTAATCACCAGCGTTCCGGGCGCAAGGCCGGTCTCCCACGCAGCTTCCGCAGTCACCTGGCCCGCAACTGCGCCGGATGGCAGGATGTCCGGCATCATCGAGTCCCAGCCATCCGCGCCAAGCAGCGCCATCAGTCGGTCAGAATGGGTTCGCCGGTCGATGTCGCCCGGAACGAAGGAAACGTCTGAAGGATCCGTCGCGACGACGCCGGTCAGCCGGTAGCGCAGATAGTCCTTCGCGCTCAGAACCGCGGCGGCCTGGTTGCGGATCTCCGGTTCGTTGGCATTGAGCCAGCTCAGGATCATCAGGGTGATGCCGGGCATCAGCCCGTTTCCGGAAATCCGGAATACCTCGTCGAGCGAACCCTCGCTTTCAAGCCTTGTGAGCAGCGACTGGGCCCGTTCGTCCGGCCAGCAGATTGCATTGCGGACAGGCCTGCCCCGATCATCAACAATCCAGGCGCCTCCCATGTGCGCTGCGATTCCGACACCCGCGACATCCCCGCCGGCAATGCCCGCATCCGCAATGGCTGAACGGATGGTGCGGCAGCAGGCCTGCCAGCTGGCATCAGGATCCTCCTCGTGCCACCCCGGTCGTAGCGACAGGATCGCGACCCGTTCATCAGCGGAGCCCACAGCCTGACCGGTCTCGTCGAAGACGACCGATTTGACCATTGTGGTGCCCTTGTCTATGCCGACGAGATACCGCATCTTTTACACTGCCAGCATTTCGGACTTGAGCGAGCCTCCACCGCCCTCACTGAACCGGATCGTGTCTTCCGTTTCCGGGTTGAAGGCGTAGAGCATCTCCGAGCGGGCGGCGACTGTCACCTCCTCGTCGATGGCATAGTCACGCTTACGCCCGTCAAAGGCCTGAACGATCAGATCGCCCACCTGAATGGTGACCAGCATTTCATCCCCCAGAGGCTCGGCGACATAGACCTTGCCTGTGACGGTGAATGAATCGGCCGGAGCCTCCTCTCCAGCCTTGAGAACTTCAACAGCGTGGGGCCGGCAACCCAGAATGAGCGAACCGGATTTGCCGGCCATGTCCTTCAGGGCTGCGGGGACCCCGACTTCGCCGCCCTCCAGTTTTGCATAATGCCTGCCGGTTTCCTCGCGCAATTGTGACAATCGGAACAGGTTCATCGAATGCAGGCCGAAGAACTGCGAGACAAAAGCGTTGACCGGCCGATTGTGAATTTCATCGGCCGCGCCGATCTGCTGGAGAACCCCATCGCGCATGACCGCGAGCCGATCCGTCATGGTCATCGCCTCGATCGGATCATGGGTAACGATGACCGAGGTCGTGCCGAGCGAGCGTTGCAGGCGTTTGAGTTCCCCGCGCAACCGGGCGCGCAGAAGCGTGTCGAGGTGGGCGATGGGCTCATCCAGGCACAGGAGGTTCGGACGCCGTACAAGCGCCCGCGCGATGGCTACGCGCTGCTGCTGCCCGCCCGACATTTGCGATGCGCGGCGGTCAATCAAGTGATCGATATGGAGCATCCGCGCGACATCACCGACCATCTCATCGATTTCGGATTTCGACTTGCCGCGGATTTTCAGCGGATAGGCGATGTTCTGCCGGGCCGTCATGTGCGGATAGAGCGCGTTCTGCTCGAACACCATGGCGATGTTGCGCTGTTGGGGGGTCTTGTCGGCGACGGAGAGCCCGTCGAACAGCATGTTACCCTCTGTGATGGTCTCAAGACCCGCCAGCATGCGCAACACCGAAGTTTTGCCAGAACCCGAAGGGCCGAGAAGGCCGAAGAATTCGCCATCCTCGATGGTGAAGCTCACATCTTTGACGGCGTGGATCGCCTGACCATACCACTTGTTGACGTTTCTGAGTTCAATGGATGCCATGTCGATACCTCAACGGCCGCCCAGCTCGATGGAAAACGAGCGGATGAGCAGTTTTTGCATGTAATAGGAGAGCAGCAGCAACGGGCCGAAGGCGACTATGCCGATGGCGCCGAGCTGGCCCCAGTTGGGCTGCTGGAACAGGAAGAAGCTGGCCAGCGCCTTGGGCAGGGTGATGACCGCGTCGCCAGTGAGAACCAGGGAAAACAGGAATTCGTTCCAGGCAAAGATCATAGCCAGAATGCCGGCAGTCATGACGCCCGGAAGCGAAAGCGGCAGCAGCACATCGCGAAACAGCTGGAACCAGCCCGCACCGTCGACACGCGCCGCCTCCTCGTAGGATCTGGGGATCTGGCGCATGAACTCGGCCAAAAGCCAGATGACCAGAGGCAGGTTCATGAACGTGTAGACAATGATCAGACCGGTGTAGGTGTCAAACAGCGACAGTTCCTGAAACAGCAGGTAGAAGCCGATGACCGGAACGATCGGCGGCATCATCCTGAGCGACAGGATGGTGAAGCTGAGCTGTCCGTGCGGCGGAAAGCGCCTGGCAAGCGCATAGGCCGCCGGGAACCCGAGGATCAGGCAGATCACGGTTGAGACCGACGAGACGATGAGGCTGTCCATGATGCCCTTGCCGCCGCCGATGGCCCAACCTTCCGTGAAATTGACCAGCGTTCCATTGATCGGCAAAACGCTCGGCGGGCTGTTGAACAGTTCCTCATAGGGCTTGAAGGCGGTGAGGAGCAACCACAGCAGCGGCGCGAGGGCCGCGAGAAGCAGCACGATCAATGTCAGGTGCCGCAGCACCGCAAAGGCAAACGAGCGGTTCATGAGCGTCCCCCTTCCGCGCCACCGGCGCCGCGACGCCGCACCAGAGCCAGAATCACGCTGGTGCCGATGATCAGCAGGATGAGCTGGATGATGCTCAGCGCGCCGGCGCTGCCGAACTGAAAGCGGCCAAAGCCAACATCATAGGTGTAGTAGGCAAGGTTCTGGGTCGATGTGCCGGGCCCGCCGCGGGTGAGGATGTAGATGACATCAAAGACCTTGAAGCTGTCGATAAAGCGCAACACGAAGGCCACCACCATGTAGGGCGCGAGCATGGGCACGATGATGTTGAAGAAGGTCTGGATTTGACTGGACCCATCTACCTTGGCCGCCTCGAAGATCCGGGCTGGGATGGAGCGAAGCCCCGCAAGCAGGATCACCATGACCAGCGGCGTCCACTGCCAGATGTCGACGGCGACGATTGTCGGCAAGGCCCATTCCGGCGACTGCGCCCAGGCTGGCGGATTGAGGCCGAAGCCTCGCAGGGCGGCATTGAGCGGGCCATAGATCGGATTGAGAAACAGGTTCCAGGAGAAGCCCACGATGATGGGCGCCAGCATCATCGGAATGAGAAACAGCGAGGCATAGATCTCGCGTCCGCGCACGACTGAATTGATCAGCATGGCGAGGCCAAGTCCGATGAGGATCTGCAGTGGCACGGCGACCAGGGCAAAAATCGCGGTGATGCCGAGACTGCTCCAGAACCGTTCGCCTGACAGCAGCTTGGTGAAATTGTCAAAGCCCACCCATTCGATGGGGATCGGAACAGCAAGCTGATAGGAGGTGAAGGATGCATAAAGCAGATAGGCGAAGGGCCAGATCGACATCAACGTCAGGAACACGAGCGCTGGCGCGAGCAGGATCATGGTAGAGCGGCGTTCGGCGGCACGCTCGCGCTTGCTGCGCTCGCCTGGCGGCGGGCGGCTGATTGTCAGAGTCGGTGTGTAGTCAGTCATGAACAATCCGCATGCTTTTGCTCCCATCACCATCGAGAGAAGTCAGGAACACCGCCGGACGGCCAGAGCGCCGCCGATTGGAAACACCGGCCCGCGAGATCGCGGGCCGGTCTCCTCGGGAAGACTGGGATCAGCTCCAGTATCCGTTGGAGATCATCCGCTGACGGTACTCGTCATAATGGGTGATCTGCCGGTCGCGGTTGAAGGTCTCGGTGGTATCCTCGAAATCGGCTTCCATCGCCTGGAGGGCCTCTTCCGATGTCGCCTGACCAGTCACCGCACGCTGAACGTGCTGGATCATGGAGGCGAGATACTGGTTGGTACCCGGAATGGAGATGTCGAGATAGGCCTTCTCGTTGGCCAGCAGCTGCTTGGAAACCGATGCGAAGTTCTCGGCAAAGCCCGATTCAGCCTGCAACGGGAAGGTGCTGGCCGGCTCATTGAACATGCTCATCCGCCACGGGTCCATCAGCGACTGCGAGAAGGTCTCGGCAACCCAGCGGTTTGCCTGTGCCGACTTCTGGATCCAGGCGATGGCCTGGAATGCGCCTTCCTTGTTGGACGAGTTCTTGGCAATGCCCATGGCGCGACCATAGGGAAGGACCGTGACATCGCCCCAGCTCGGTGCACATTTGATCTTGTCGGCAACCTTCGAGATGGATGGATCGGCCGCGCCCTTGGGCATGTCGGTCCACCAGTTTGCTTGGGCCACGCGACCTTCAAAGAAGATCTGCCGGCCCACATCCCACGGCATGGCGTTAGCCAGATCGGACGGCATGAACTGGGTGACTTCGCGATATTGATCCAGTGCAGCAATCGCCGTGTCATTGACGAGCTTCGGTTTCATCTGCTCGTCGAAAAGCTCGCCGTATCGCTCGCCCCTCGCGGACCCTTCCTGAACCAGTTGGTTGATGAAGAAGGCGTAGACGAAGTAGCTTGTCACCTCGACAAGGCCGTAAGTGTTCTGGTCTGGTCGGGTAAAGAATTCAGCGGTATCGCGATACTGCTGCCAGTCCTTCGGAGCCGCCAGATCGTAGCCGTATTTTGCCTTGAAGGCGTTCATCTCGGCTGCGTCTTCAAACAGGTCGGTGCGGTATGTGTTGATGAACATGTCGCCATCGATCATCACGCCGACAGACTTGCCCTCATAGATGTTGAGCAGCTGAAACGGCTTGGCAATGTCATCAAAATTGAGATCGGCAAGTGATCCCACATCCTCCAGCGGGGTCATGAACGGACCGAAATCGCCTGTGAAGTTGGGCCAGAAATCAAAGGCGTCGAACCGCGCCTCGTCCTGCCGAAGCGCCAGCAGGTTCTGGTCATACATGTTGCCCAGCGGATAGGACAGGAATTCGACTTCGGTTCCTGTCGCTTCGCGGAACTCCGTGGCGAATTCCTTCAGGATCGGGGTAAAGGCGCCGCTGTCGAGGCCAACCCTCACCTTGCCACCGCCGGATTGCCCGGCAGCGCCAAGAACGCCCCCGAATGTGCCCAGCGTTGCAGCCGCGCCAAACACCGCGGCGCGGCGCATCAGCTCACGGCGGGAAATGAGCCCTTTGGTATCAACGCTTGAAAGCTGATCAAGCGCGTAGGTATCAGCGCAGGTGCGCTTTTTCATAATCATCATGCTTCTCCTCCCAGGTGACAGGACATCCTCCGAATGTCCTAATTGCATTTGCAATTGTGTCAGGTTTTGAATAGGCTAGGCGAGCAATTGAGCTAACACAAGAAATATATTGTCATAGTCCGATGATTGAAAACCTGATACAATCGGATATCAAGCCGCGCTACAAGGCGATCATTGCCGCAGTCGTCGACGGTGTGGCGCAACGCAAATTCACCGTGGGGGAGAAGCTGCCGCCGCAACGGGAACTGGCGCACACGCTGGGCTATGCCATAGCGACGGTCGGCCGCGCCTACAGCGAACTTGAGCAGATGGGAATTGTCCGAAGCCATATCGGACGAGGAACCTATATTGCTGAAATCAAAACAAAATTAACGCCGTCCGGGGTCAATTCCGGCCGGCTTTACGACATGCAGACATACCGTGTCCCGGTGGCGGACATTCCGGGTCTGGTGGCTGAGACCCTACGCGCGATCGCCTCGGATGATGCGGCAAGGCTGGTGCTGGAGAACTGCCCGACACAGGGCGAGTATGCGCACAGATCAGCCCTCTCCGAGTGGCTGGCGCAGTCTGGTATCAACGCAAGACCAGACGACATCATCGTCACGAACGGCGGGCAGCACGCAACGATGTGCGCGCTGTCGACGATCACGCATCCCGGCCAGACCATCGCAACGGAGGAACTGACCGATCCAAGAATGAAATCGGTCGCAGGTTACCTTGACCGGCAGCTGGCTGGCGTCGAGATGGACGAGAAGGGCATGTTGCCGGACGCGCTTGAAGCCCTGTGCAAAGGCGGACGCCGGATCTCAGCCATCTACTGCACGCCGCGCAACCAGAACCCGACAAATGCGGTGCTTCCTTACGAGCGCCGCGTGGCCATCGCCGAGATAGCTGAAAAATACGATATTCCTATTATCGAGAGCGATATTTACGGCACATTGCGCCAGGACGAAGAGCAGCCGATTTTTTCCATTGCACCGCACCGGACCCATTTCGTGACCAGTCTGGGCCGGATCGCCGGACCGGGCATGAAGGTCGGCTGCCTTGTGTCGCCCCTTGAGAGCGTCATGCGCAGCCAATCCGGCGTGGGCATGTCGACCGGGGCCTCGTCACGGCTACAGGTCGAGATCGCCGCAAGGTGGATACGTAATGGTTATATCCGCCAGATGGTGGAATGGCAGCAGGACGATGCCTTGCGCCGTGTTGCGCTGCTATCGGCCTATCCAGCCCTCTCCAATGCAGTCAGCCTTCCCAACAGCCCACATATCTGGCTTGGCCTGCCCGATCCCTGGCGTAGCGAGGACTTTGTCGACGCAGCCGCGGCGCACGGCATCGCGATTGCGCCGACCCATAGTTTCGTTGTCGGGCGGCGTCACATTCCGCATGCCGTCCGCATCGTTCTAGGCGCGCCGGCAACACTCGAGGATGTCGACACAGCCCTCGATCGACTGGAACGGATCCTGCAAAATCCTCCGCGGCCGCATGGCCGTCCGGCCTGACCCTCGCTTTGAGCCATGCGAGTGGTCTTACGGGTACGAGAAGCGGCTTTTGCAGTTAATGAAGCTGCTCGCCGACCACTGGCCTATTGTTATCGATTCGATGACGTGCCTTTTCTCGCTAATTAGGGTTCTTCCTAACTTTGTGTGGAGCGGTGGTAGCATTCGGCGGGGCGTTGGTGCGCGGATCGGCAAATATGCGGGATCTGGTGTGACTTAGCATTTAATGAGGTTCTTCCTCAAAGTCTGTGATTCAACGGTAGCATTCTCGCCCTCATCAATTCTGGGCCGGCGCGGCCGTACATTGCTCGCTTCAACGTCTTCAGGCGGTTGATCTGTCCTTCTGCCTGCCCGTTGCTCCAGGGGAGTTCGATTGCATTCTTGATGGCATCAATATCCCGCCGCAGAACGCTGGCGAAACGCATGATTGCGGTGAGTTCGGTGTCGATAGCGCCGTCGATCCATTCATCCAGCGCTTCCGGTTTTTTGCTGCGCAGGATGCCGTTGAAGCGCATGGCCAGACTCCGCATCGTGGCGAACGCTGCCGAACCCCGCTTCAAGGCATCGACCTTTCTGGCCTGACGGTCCGTCAATTGACCGCGCGGCTTGATGCATAAAGCTGCTGCAACAACAGAAGAAATGGCATGGCCGGTATCGGTGTCACGAACCGGTTCTGGAGTATGCTCTTCAAAGGAGCCATCGTCGGGCTGACCCTTTTCAGCATTACGCCATGTTTTCAACAAGCGCTCCAGATTGGAACGGCTACCCGTGTATCCACGGTTCTTGATATCGTAAAACAGGTGGCGTCCAGTGCGGTTTCCCTCTTTCCAACATTCAGCCAGGAAGGCTTCGAAATACAATGGCGATGTCGGGTTCAATGCTGCCCGGTTTCTGTCCCGTGGTGTGTTGGACGTAAGCCAATTCGCGACGCTGCGGCGCTCATATCCAGTCCGCCTGGCAATCTCACTATAGGTGAGGCCCTGCTGGCGCAGAGCATGAAGCATCTCGAATATTTCCTGGCGGAATTGTCTGTGTGCCAAGCGGGCGCGGCGGTGTTGTGCCGCAGCGCTGGCAATAGCATCTTCTGACAAGATCGGCCTGACGTTAGCGTAGCCAGAGAGGCTCATCTGTTCCTTGATTGCCGCCCGAAGGTTTTGGACCAGATGAAAACGATCGGCTACCTGCCGAGCCTGCGCTGCACCCTCCCGGGCGGCCCGGGCATAGAGGCCGCAGCGATCTCTGCTGACGACCTCAATAGAAGGACGTTCCTGCAACCATGCCTTTGCGCTCTCGACGCTACGATCGTCCAGAACATCGACTACTTTTCGGCGTTCGAGATCGACCATGATGGTGCCGTAGTGCGAGGACTGCCGCCAGCTCCAATCATCAATGCCAACAACTCGAATATCATTATCTTGCCTTGAGGCACCAACGTTGCGCTTCAATTGTCGCAAGATCGTGTCGTCACTGATCGGCATGCCCAGCCGATGCATCAAGTTTTCGGCCGGGCGACCGCCCATCGTGTGCCCAACCAAACCTACGATCTCGGCCATCCGCATTGTTCGATGCGCATAGGGCAAAGCAATCTTGGGTAAACGATCTGTGAACGTTCGCCGCTGGCACTTCCGGTGTCTACATTGCCACCGGATCAGCGAGAGTTTGACTTTCACCACTTGACCCTGAACAGGCAAGTCCCGGAGGCAGCGGTTGTGCCAACCATGCCGGTGCCGACTTCGCATACCGCAATCCGGGCAAATGCCGATCGGTTTCGCAGCGGCGGAAACAACCCAATTTTCTTCATCTTGAAGGGCGATACCCAGAACTCTGACCCCTGGGCCGGGCGACCATTTCGATTTCGTTTGCATCACCGCAGATAGCAACCGCGACGCTAACACTCTGTTAACCACAGACTTTGAGGAAGAACCGTTTCAAATATAAATCGACATCTGCAACGAGGTGAAGCAATGGTCCAAGCAAAGACCATGCCCCTCGATCAGTCGCGCCGCTTGCCGCGCTTCGTCCACGCCGCCATCTGACAGATCGACGTCGGTCCATCCGGTAAAGAGCTTGTCACGGTTCCAGACGCTTTCGCCATGGCGCAAGAGGATCAGTTGCGGCATACGGGGCTCCCTTTTCTATCGGTCTTCCGTCGACCGCTCGACGGGATGGACGTCGGTTCGCTCCAAAACATTCGTCAGGCTGTTTTGTTCCAGCGGGCAAAGAGTGCGCGCGGGAGATCCGGTCCACGACCCTTCGGACGATGCAACTCCTTTACCGCCGTCGGGCATCTCTTCCACGAAGGCTGTGACGTCCAGCAGTTCGCTCTCCGAATGAACGTCTGCCCAAAGCGATGGCGCCTGTAGCGGTGTTCAGTGATATCGGAAGTAAGCTTTGTCATGTAACACGCATACACTTCCGATCGGTACCGGTCAGATAAGGCGACGCTACCACGGAGTGCTGACCGTGATCTTGCCGAAAAGCGAAAAGGCGCAGTCGCAGGTCAAGCGGGTCACCAAGAGCTGACCCTGCAATCGTCTGGCGGCCGGTCCCTGCCGGCCGGTACCCTCGCCGATGATCGGTCCGATGCTAGCGCTATCTGGGGCGAACTTCTCTGTCCAACAACGGATTGTCTCATGGGAGCGATGACGCCGCGCGCGAGTAGCCATCTCTTCGGAGGCTCAACAGGAGCGCCGATCTGCCGGTTCAAGAATTTCGAGGTCCTGGGAACATTCGCGCCGTGGCAAGGTTTGGGCGGGGTAGGAGAGAAACACCGAGAGCATCATGAAACCGGTAAGATTGCCTGCCGGTGGCTGCGCATAATCTGTTGGCTGGGGCGCGGAAGACCGGTGAAGGCACCACAAATACCCGGCAGGATGCCGCCTCCGCCGCCGAAGGTATGTGGAGCACTGTCTATGGCTGCTGGATGACTTGACCACGTGACGGAGCAGCTAACTCCGAGTGAGGTAAGATGAGCAAACCCATTGTGACGATCACGCCCAATCCGGCGCTTGATGTCTGGCTGACCACATCGAAGTTTACGGCGGGGCCGAAGCTCCGGACCAACCGGCCGAGGTTCGACCCGGGCGGCGGAGGGATTAATGTTTCGCGCGTTCTTCATCGCCTTGAGGGCGAGACGCTGGCCCTCTACGCGGCCGGCGGCAGACGCGGAGACGAGGTTGCCGACGGGCTTGAGCGGGAAGGTGTTCGGGCCGAACGCTGCACTATCGAGGACGATACGCGCGAGGACATCAGCGTTTGCGAAACCGAGAGCGGCGATGTGTTGCGTTTTGTAACGCCAGGTTCAGAGCTTCGACACGACGAGGTCGACGCCTTTCTTGCAATGCTGGTGCCCGCCATCGACGGCGCATCGATGGCGGTGGGCAGTGGAAGCTTGCCTGAGGGCGCGGTAGAGTATTTTTGGTCCAAAGTCGCAGCACGCTGCAGAAACGCCAACGTTCCTCTAGTCCTTGACTCCAGCGACGCCATTGAGCCTGCCCTGGAGGAAGGCGTTTTCTGTTTTCGCGAAAACCGGGACGCGATCAACGGTCTGGTGGGGCACGAGATTGGCTGGCCGGAAGAGACGGCAGAGTGGGCGGCGGATCAGGTCGCGTCGGGCAAGGCCGAAATCGTCATCGTAACCGAGGGGGCCGAGGGGGCGTTGCTTGTCACCGGAGACGCGAAATTCTTGCAGCATCCGCCCGACGTCGAGCCGCGCAGCGCGATTGGCGCAGGTGACAGCTTCGTCGCCGGTTTCTGCCTGACGCTGTCGCGAAAGCAGAGCCTCGAGGACGCTTTGCGTTCGGCGGTGGCGACCGCGGCCGCGACATTGCTGACCCAGGGGACAGAGCTTTGCCGAAAGGAAGACGTCGAGCGCCTGCTGTTGGAACTCAGAGAGCTTCGGCGGCTTTGAACGCAGTCATAACGGAAGGAGTGACGGATGGATCTGCCAGACATTTGGAAGATGGACGTCAAGGGAAAGCGGGTTCTGGTAAGGGCCGACCTCAATGTCCCGATGCGGGACGGCGAGATAACCGATGACAATCGATTGCGAGCTGCCCTGCCGACCTTTCGCAACATCATGGAGCGCGGCGGCCGGCTGGCTGTCATCGCCCATCTCGACCGCCCTGGTGGCAAACGCGATCCTTCGACGTCGCTGCTGCCGGTGGCGGATGCGCTGGGCGCGGCGCTGAAGACAGAGGTTGCCTTTTGCGATGAGTGCGTCGGCCAGAACGCGCAGGCGGCTGTCGACCGGCTTGATGACGGCGGCTGCGTGGTGCTTGAGAACCTGAGGTTTCATGCCGGAGAAAAGGAAAACGATGACGGATTCGCCGAGGCGCTGGCCGCTCTCGGAGAGCTCTATGTCAATGACGCGTTTTCGGCGTCGCATCGCGAGCACGCCTCGATCGTGGGGCTCGCCGGCCGGCTGCCTTCGGCCGCAGGGCTTCTCATGCAGAAGGAACTCGAGAATCTCGAGCGCCATTTGGAATATCCAGCCCGTCCCTATTGCGCCCTGCTCGGCGGAGCCAAGGCCAAGACCAAGGTGCCGCTTGTCGAGCAATTGCTTCCCAACGCGGATCGGATCCTGCTGGGGGGTGCCATGGCAACGACATTCCTCAAGGCGCAGGGACTGGAAATCGGAGCGTCGAAATACGCCGACGATTGTGTCGAGACCGCAGCCCAGCTGCTGCGCGCCGCCAGCCAGACGAGGGCGCACCTGATGCTGCCGGTGGACGTTCTGGTCGCGGACGAACTGAACCCTGACGCAAAGACCAAGGCGGTCGGCGTCCAGGAGATCGAGGCGGACGCGATGATCGTTGATATCGGGCCGGAGACGATCCGGCGATATGCCGATGCGATCGGATCGGAAGGAACCGTCGTCTGGAACGGTCCCGTGGGTGCGGCCGAGCACGAGGCGTTTCGGAACGGTACCCTCACCCTGGCCTCGGCCATTGCCGAGCGAACCCATAGCGGGACCCTCGTCAGCGTGATCGGGGGAGGAGACACGACCGCCTTTCTTCGCGAGCAGGGACTGCTGCACCGGTTCAGCTATGCCTCGATGGCCGGTGGCGCGTTCCTGCAGTGGCTGTCGGGCGAGCCTTTGCCCGGCGTGAGGGCGCTACGGCAACACGGCTGATCGCCGGGATGGAACAATTTGCCCGTGGGCGGTGTTAGGGTAACCGTAGGTCGAACAAAAACTACCAACAAATCCAACAATACGGAGAACCTGATGAAATCCCGTTTCACAAGCCGTCTTGTCGGGCTGACCGGCGTTCTTCTGCTATCGTCCCAGGCGGCCCAAGCGCAGCAGGCCGGGGAATCCGAGACAGCGCCCGCATCCGGGCAGGCCGAAGAGGTCGCCACGAGCGAGACGACGGAAGCGCCGCAGGTTGGCGCTGCCGGATACGAGCTTGCGGAGAACCTGAAGGACCGCCAGGTCGTCAACGCGATCGGGAACGAGATCGGCGACATCACCAACATCATTATTCAAGGCGATCGCATCACGCACGTGATCATCTCGATCGGCGGCTTCGTGGGTTTCGGCGGCTCGGACATCGTGGTGCCGTTCGGCGCGTTGAACTTCGGGGACGAGCAAGTGACGATGGACACCGTCGCATCCTCCGACCAGATCAAGGACCTCATGCTGTTCGAACCTGAGACATTCGGTCTGCCGGAATGAGCGATCCGGCACCCTCATCCACAGACGCGGGATCAGGCCCGCGCTTACGGTGCAATCACGAAAACGGGGATACCATCATGTCAACACGCGTAGCAATCAACGGTCTGGGCCGCATCGGCAGGGCCACCCTGAAGATCATCCACGACACCCCCGAGCTCGAATTGGTGGCGGTGAACGACATCGCACCGGCTGACAACCTCGCCTACCTGCTCAGATATGATTCCGTCTATGGCCGTCATGGCGAAAAGGTGGGACATCACGGCGACAGGCTGACGGTCGGCGAAGAGAGCTATCCGGTGCTGAGCGAAAAGGATCCAGGTTCCCTGCCGTGGAAGGATTTGAAGGTCGATCTGGTGCTGGAGTGCACGGGCATCTTCACCAAAAGGCCAGACTTGCAAAAGCACATTGACGCAGGAGCGCGGCAGGTGATCCTGTCGGCTCCGGCCAAGGGCGAGGAAGAGGTGCCGTTTGTCGTTCATGGCGTCAACAGCGCGGACGGCGAACCGATCATCTCGACCGCGAGTTGCACGACCAACTGCATTGCCCCGGTGATCGAGGTGATCGGGCGTCGCATCGGCATCGCGAAGGCGCTGATGACGACGGTCCACGCCTACACCACCTCGCAGGAACTGGTCGACGGGCCGGCCGGCAAATGGCGGCGCGGGCGCGCGGCCGCGACTAATTTCGTGCCGACCACGACGGGGGCGGCCAAGGCCACGACCAAGGCCCTGCCCCAGTACGAGGGCCGGTTTGACGGCGTCGCCATCCGCGGCCCGGTGGCGGCCGGCTCGATCTCGGACATTACCATGGTCACCGAGCATGACACGAGCGTCGACGAAATCAACGCGATATTCGAGGAAGAGGCGGAAGACGAGCGCTACCGCGGCATCATGGGAGTGACGCACGACCCGATCGTCTCTTCCGACATTATCCGCGACCCCCGCGGCTCCCTTGTCGATCTGACGATGACGCAGGTGGTTGGCGGCAACCTCGTCAAGGTAATGGCTTGGTACGACAACGAATGGGGCTATGCGGCCCAGATGGTCCGGGAGGCGATCAGGCAGGGCAGGTCCAACCGCGACCAAAGCTGAGGGCAGCACCAGGGCAAAGGAGCGTTCGCATGCATGTAACTGATCCAGTCCGCCACATCCTTACGCATTACGAGCGCGACTGCCCGGGCACAAAGACAAATCTCGCGCGGCTCCTGATGCATGGGCAGCTTGGCGGCACTGGTCGGCTGCTGGTCCTGCCCGTCGATCAGGGGTTCGAGCACGGACCGACCCGCAGCTTCGCGCCGAACCCGCCGGCCTATGATCCGCATTATCTTTTCCGATTGGCGAGCGAAGCTGATCTCAGCGCTCTGGCGGCTCCCCTGGGCCTGCTCGAAGCGGGCGCCGACAGCTTTGCCGGTTCCGTGCCGCTGATCCTGAAGGCCAACAACGCAAATGGGTTGGCAGGTGCGCATGATCAGGCAGTGACCGCGACAGTGAAGGACGCCCTGCAACTGGGCTGTGCGGCTATCGGCTACACGATCTACTTCGGCGCCGACGTACAGTACGAACAGATCGAGGAGGTGCGCGAGGCGATCGCCGAGGCGCGCGATCACGGCCTTGCCGTGGTGATCTGGGCCTACCCGCGGGGCGGCACCCTGACTAAAGACGGACGAACGGCGATCGACGTGGTCTCCTACGCTGTCCACATTTCTCC